>Ga0126342_10021527_pt1 | contig 10741 bp, 8 predicted proteins | sample Cyp1metagenome_FD_92528 | JGI IMG/M metagenome (GOLD analysis project Ga0126342, IMG submission 92528) | Coral microbial communities from Lord Howe Island, Old Settlement Bay, Australia - Cyphastrea 1 metagenome | ecosystem: Host-associated > Invertebrates > Cnidaria > Coral ... | reverse complement strand
TAGCCACTGTGCGCAATGGCACCCAAGAAGCTGGACCAAGAAGAGGTTCTGCGCGCCTTCCGCGCCTGCCCAGACTTGGCGGCACGCAAATTCCAGCAGCTCCTTCCACATGTGTTTCAAGCCGTGGGGCCGTTGGCTGATGCTTTGTGCGTGACATGGTCGCTAGCACCTTAGTATCAAAACATCTGGCAGACCGCGCGTGCCAGGCACAGTCTGTGTGCAGAGACTATGGCCAGGTCCCCCCCCCTTTCATACATTTTATTCCCATTCTCTGTGCTGTGTTGGCATGCGTTGCCATTCTCCATACTGGTGGATACTATTGGAACCACCTGGAACCATGTGGAACTCCTAGGATTCTCCTGGATGTGCCCTACCCCCAGTACCTGAAATGAAGTAGTAGTATGGGATCGAGGATCGAGGATCGAGAATCGAGAGTCGAGAATCGAGAAGCGGGAAGCGAGGATCGAGGATCGTGGATCGAGGATCGAGAATTGAGAATCGAGAATGGAGAATTGAGAATCGAGAATCGGGAATCGAGAAGCGAGGATCGAGAATCGAGAATGGGGCTTGTCGGGTCGGGAAAATTGATGAGAATGGCAGACAGGTTCAGAACAGAGTGGAAGTTTCAATGTTCAAATACTTCTTGTTGCTTCCATAAATGATTTTGCATCTTTCCTTCGAAAATTCAATGCAACAAACTTCAAAGCATCGTGAAAAGAAATTCGCAGCCGTGTGCAGCTGTCCTGTTTTTAAAGCATCGAAATTTCGTGAGGTTTGCAGCCTTAGCAAAGAGAACGACTGGAAATTGCTTTGGACCCATTGATCCTGTGGCCAGATATCGAAAGAAGCTGTGGAAATCAATCGAAGGAAATCGTCCGCTTTTGAGGTTGAAACAACATAGTCCCCCCCTTACTTTCATGCATTTCCAGTGATTTACAGAAACCACCGAGTCCCCCCTATATTTTATACATTTGATTTTGTCTCATCTTATCCAGGTTACTGCAGTAAATGAGCTGGTCCCCCCTATGTTTCATACATTTTAAGATTTTTAACTTGCAATGAATTAATAGTTTCTAGTAGCAGCTCACCCCCCAGAGGAATACATTTTTGGGGGTTTCCCAAACATTGTTTAAGTGTTGGTGCAGAGCAGGCCCCCCCCCATGTCTCATTCAACAATAATAATGTATAAACCTTCTCGGCACCTCATTCCGTGGCCGGGCTTGACCACCTGCTCCCCCCCCTGTTCCTACATTCGATGGAAATCTATGAAGGGGGGGTAGATACACACGGAAGGCAGGGGGGTCTACGAAATCCTTGAGGGGCGAGCTGGTTGCCAAAGCGCTGGCATGGAGCCGGGGGCGCAAGAGCGACGACAGGAAGGCCAAGAGGACGAAGAGCTCAGGTCCCATTCAGAAGCTCACCGAGGCGCTAGAAGGACTGGTTGGGAAGAAGAAGAGAAAGAAAAAGAAGGAGAGATTGAGGGAGGATGGAGTGATTCAGAGCTCCAGAAACTCTTCTGGCGACACTTCGCAAGAGGAGACAGGCCAGGAGGACAGCAGCGACACAGACCTGGAAGCGCAGATCATGCCAGGAGCCAAATGGATCAGGATGCTTTAGCCGATCTACCCAGCCACGACAGGAGGGTGACCTCAGGTGTGAAGATCCTGTCCTACTTCCACCAGCACATCAAGGTCCCATATGCCAGCCACCAACGGGAGCTCAGGGAGATGTATACGCTGGGCGCATCGCTGGATCTTCTCTGCACAGGCGATGTGGCCCGGGTAGGAGACGCTCTCGCAGCGCGCTTTATAGCGCTGCATCAGAGCCTCCTCGACCAAAACTGGCCAACAGCCAGGCACATGGAACTCTTCCCGCTGGAACTCGGCGGCCACATCCAGCCTAGTGCTATCCTCAAGAAAGCACGCCAAGCTAGTGGAGAAGGTGCAAGGCAAGGGCACCGCCAGCTGGAGTGGCTGGGGCAATCGAGGCAGAGGCAAAGGAAAAGGAGACTGGAACTATGCCAACGAGTCCGGAGGCAAGGGCAAGAAAGGAAAAGAAGGAAACAAGGGCAAGAACAAGAACAGAGGTTGGGGGAGCCAGGAGAAAGGAGGGGCGGACTGGGCGAAGACCCAGGACAAGCCCGAAGCCGCCAAATAAGCCCAGACTCGGCCGGGCTGCTGGCAAAAGCCGTGCAGCCAGATCGGCCTGGCCTCATCACAATCCTTCATGAATCCGAACAGTTAGAAGAAAAGATTCATGGAAAGAAAACCACTCTTGGAAACATATACCCATCAGGAAACCGCTTAGCCAAAGGGAATCCCGGACGTGGGACCACCGCCTTCACCATGGCTAGCAGCGTTTGAAAAAACGAGAATGCAGCATCACATGCATCAATCAGCCAAAATGGATGTTTGACTGGGCAATCATTTGAATGAGTGGCATTTGCAGCGAATTACTACAATCATGAACACTACCTGCAATCATGAATGAATTGAATGAATGACAATCATGAATGAATGGCAACAATGATGAAAACCACCTGCAATTCAAAGCTCTAAAAAAGAGAATCCCCTTTGATTCAGAACCCCTTGTAAAAATCATTTCATGGCGCAGATACTGGTTAGTTAAGTTCCTCCCACAAGTGATCCATGGAAGCTCCAAATTGCAGCCGCCCAGGCGAGGAGTGAAATTTGAAGATCCCGGCCGGCATGTTTTTGCAGATGAAGTCAGGGCCTTAGAAACAACAGTTCACAGTCACCAGTCACGCAGTCAAACCTGTTCTGTCTAGGTGTATCTCGGTGACACGCAGCACACCCTCTTCTCCATCCGCGCCACGGCGGAGGCCATGGCGTGCCACGAGGCGGCGGTGATGTGACGCGCTGAGAGATGTCAACATGTTTCCTGCCTGCGCTGCTTGCAGGACTGGAAGCAGTACCATCTCTACGGCAAAATTGCGGTCACTTTGCAGCGGCGCTTGCGAGTTGCATAATATTCGACGACAGTCACGAGAGCATCCCAGGCTGGCTAGAATCTGAAACATGTTCGAGAATCTTTGGTGATTTTGCACTTTGCAGTCACTGGTGTTCTGGCATAGCGCGTTGCTATCGATCTTCGTCTATATTACATCTGAGCTTTCAATTGGATTGTGGCTTGTGAGATCAACCCAACATTCTTTTCAATTGAGAAAACAAGTATTCCCTTGGAAGATGTAGGCCTGTGGACATGAATCGTTGGTCACTGCAGGATACGCAAACCGCCTCCCGCGACTGGCGGAATATCTCGTGGCCTGGGGCGTGATCGAAGCGGAATCGCCTCGCACAATTGCTTCGCAGGAGGCGTCGTGCCTCGCACCGGGAGAGGTTTTGAAATTGATTGTTCCCGGACAGGCAGACGAAAGCGAGAGCTCAAGCAGCTGCCTCGGCCGTGGCTGGCTGTTAGTGTCAGCATTGGCGCTTCTAATGGTATGGGCACTGGTTTGGGCGGCGACCATGTGGCTTTCGCCGCCCGCCTTCGAAACGGCTTCCGAAGCCAGCGAGAAAGGCTTGGGAGCAAGTCAAATATCACAAACATGTTAATACCACATGCATGCATGTTTTTAAGTTTCAAGGTAAAGGTTGTATAAATATATGATATGCAGCCCATGTGGACCGCCAACTTATGGCCGATGAATTCACGCCTTTCATGTTTTCACCCCATTGAGTGAGGTGATCAATCGCATTCGATTTTCCAAAAAGCGCTTCGGTGAGAATGAAATCTGAACAGATACTATTGCAACTTTTACACCATGTAGCGTCACGCGTGACGTTTCATGACCATGTCTGATTAGAATGAGGATCCAAGTTTGAATTTTCGTGTTTTTTTTGCACAGGCCCTTTGGAGCGCCAAAGATTCTTGAGTGAATCCGATGATGCTGCTAAGTCAGGTCTCCAAGTTTGGGCAGGGCTTGCGTTGGATAGTTTATTCATATTATTGTTATGAATTGGCGCGCTTTGTTTTCTGAGATCTTGTTTTTGAGACAATACAAGGCGTCGTATTTTGTTTTGATATATGATATATGGCATATGGTTTTGGGCCGCTTGTTTCAACACCCAGGAGGGCGAAATCACAAATTTCAACCACTTGTGCTTTGAGTGTTTTGTCTGGCGTCTTAAGAGGACCGGTTCGCCGTGATCTCCCGGTTCAACAGCATTCAGGTGCCTTGAGAGGGAGCATTCCACAGGATACTAAGAAAAGCACCATGAACATCCATGAGCTGTCTGTCTACTTTCCATATGTTCGTGGATTTTCAGAGGAAGGACTTGTTGGGATACTCAAACAGTTCCTGAACCGACCGGACCTTGAGGCCGAGTACAGTGAAATGACAAAGTCGTGCCTCGTTTTGGGGAATCACCATAATTAGGTTGGGGAAAGCTTAACGTTAGAGTCGTGCCTTGACCTCTAAACGCGGGCGAACTCTGACTTCTAAATTTGTAATTCTTTTGATGGCTAATTTCAAGTGAGTTGATAATACCATGGTGTTTAGTGGATTTGTGGTTTAGCATTAGAGTCACGGAAAGTAGCGTTCAGGTGGTGTTTGGAAACTAGTTCTGTGAGCTCCAAAAGTCCTTTAGAACTATAATTCTGCTGCTGCTGCTGCTGCTGCAGCAGCCGCCGTTCCCTGCGCCTGCTGTTCCGTGCTGCCCATGTTAGTTGCAGCGGTTGCTGCTGTTGATGTGCTTTTGAATATCATGGGCACTGGTGCGATGTTTTGCCAAAATTTGCTGCGTTCGCCGCGCGCTGCTAGTAGTCCTCTCATCCTATTAAAAAAGCACCCCCCCCTCCCCACATAATAAGCGCGGCGGCTACTTTTTTTTTAATTAAGGGGGTTTGTTACTAGGGTTCAGAATATGAAAAACTTGAAGAAATATGATGAAATTATATTTTATTGTTTCAAAATGAATTAAATTCTTTTTTAAACTTTGTATAAAATATTGCAAAAAATTGAATGATGATCCGTGGTTGATGCGTGGTCATTCATTCGATTCAGCTCTCCATGTTGGATGACACTCTGGCCAGGGTGGTGCTGCCATGGGCGCCATGCAGAAGTTGCAAGGCGCGACAGCTCCAAACCATGGGTGGGCACAGCCAGGTGGCTTGAGGACTTGAAGTTGGCCAATGAGCTGCTGAACACGAAGGTCGCCATCTGGGGCTCCCAGGGGCACTGGAGCTCGTTGGCTTTCGCTCAGTTTTTCCGAAAGAGTCTTTCGTCAAGTTTCGCAAATGGCTTGAGAGATCTTGAGAGTACAGAAAGAAGTCTGCTCCAAATCAAAGCTGGAAATTACTCCTTCACTTGGGTACCCGCCGCCGAGGCTTCCATGTATGGAGACAAGCTGACCAAGGGCCCCCGTCACGCTGACTGACATTTGGAAGTCGTGCCAGACGTTGAAAGGGGCCGGCTGCGTGCAACGCCGCTGCGTTGGACCAAGTGCAGCCGAATTCAAAGGCACCTGTTAGTGTTTTCAGCTCCGTGGTGTGGCACAGAGTGAGGCGTTCTTGCCAAGCTCTACCTATCTGCATGGGGGACTTCACTCATCTGGTCCGGCTTTTGCAGAAAACACCGCTGGAAGAAATCCGAGCGGAAAAGTTTTTCGAGGAGTACTGCGAAGAAGCTTGGACGCAGACAGCCTGCTTCGCCTGCAACGGCTTGGTTGGAGCTTCTGCTCCGCTGGCTGAAGGGCGCTGGACTAGTGCCGAGCGCCGCATGGTAGCCGCAGTTCGCCGGTCAGTCAAAATTTGATAGGCCGCGGCCGGGACGTCAAGCTTTGTCCGGAGCTCGCAGAAAAAGAGCTGAAGGGCAAGAGAGTCAATTATGTGGGGGAAGAAGTTGGAGTTTGCCACCCTCTTAGTTTGGAACAAGTTAGACCTGCTCTTCCATCAGAAGAACATGGGGGATCAATTGAGTTAACAAGGTTTTTGTCGGCATCTGGAGATTCTTCTCGTTAGTGCCGTGCACTAAATATGGGTTTTGAAAGGCAACGGGACGGAATGGAGTGTGTGCAATGGTGATATTATTTGAATGTCCGCTTTCGAATCGAATAAAAATACTAGCAACATCTTTTCCATCAATATCATTGGCTTGTTGATTTCGGCTTTCATTGTCATAAAAATCAGCAGGTTTAAACCAGGTATCCGGTTCCGGAATTTTCCTTGGGGCAAAATTGTCAACAGTGAGAAAACCAATCATTGAACGTGATTTATTGGCATCGCAAATAACATGTGCCAGAGGCATAAGAAAACGGATGGTATCTTTCCTTCCACGAAGGGGAGCCGGGATATCGGCGATATTGACATGGCTGAGATTATCATTTGTACATTGTTCGAATTTTCCTGGCTGTCTCTCCATGACTCAGCATTTCATTCAGGGATAAAGATCCATCTTCATGTGTCAGTTTGGTATGTCGGAAAAGGTCGGAAAGATGTCTGGAGCCTTTCTCTTGCCAAAAGTCTTGCAGTGCATAATCATGATCACGTTCAGTTCGAACGCCAGCGCGTTTCCTAAGAACTTGAAGAATGCATTAAACAAAACATATATTATTCATTCTGATATGATCAAGAGAGGCATTAAAAGCATCATCAATAGCTCGAGTGCGGGTTTCTTTCTTAGAATCATCATCATTTGTTCGACGTCTGTCCGAGAAATCGGATCGTCCGCCTCGAGGAGTGTGCTGAGGTCTTTGTCCACGCTGCGCGCGATGACCGCGAGGAGTGCTGTCCGCGTTTGCGGAACGGTCTGCTCGATCTGGCCGTGAAAAGGCGGGAGGCATGCGCCGGACAAGCGCCGGCAACGTCAGGGTTTGACTAAGACAGACAATGTCGAGTGATCCAAGTGATTAACGTGCCCTGTGAGCCAAGAAGTTGCAGACACAAATTTTCTTGAGACGAACATTTTCTCCTCAAAGTACATCATGGCAAACACATAATCTGAAATGTCCTCACAGAAAAACATCAGCACATTGTGTGGTTCATGAAGTGTTTCAATGACCCATGTTGTCGAAAACGCCTTGTGCTTCAGTAACGACCGGAATGGCGGGTGTACGTCTACGTTTTCAAGTTTGCCAGTTGTAATCGACGACACGAGTTGGTCTGGTTTTGCAGTTGACTTGGTCAGTGGGTCTGCCAGACAATATTCACTTGCAATGTGACTCAAGTCGTTTAGGTGTCCGGAGTTACTTTCATGTCTTAACATCTGTATTAAATGACGGGTCTCCTTTTGTTCAGGTAAATGTGTGGTCTGGGCAGTTGTAACTAAATTATTCGCGTCAGTCCTAATGTGTATAGGAACGATTTCGCCGCTAATGTCGGCCCATAATGCTCTCAAAAACAAACAGGTAGCAAAAAAAATCATTAACGCATTTAATTCGGCAACGGTAGTGGACTGTGTTGTGGTTGTAATCTTGTGGCTTTCATAATCAATGATCGATCCACGTGTTGCTGATTCGGAACCGTTAAAGCGGTGTGCTTGCTTGTCGTATCCGGAATTGCGGTATGTTCCCTTGGAAGGCAGCTTGCGGTCTTCAGCTAAGAAAATGACATGAGCACGCTGACTAGATTTGTCGCTGTTATTGCGATATGAAGCATCGGGCATGCCAAGGATACGCTGAGAACCCTTAAGATGCCAAAATCTAGCATCAACATACTGACTCTTGAGGGTGCGCACAACCTTGTTGATTTCCATGACATCTCCGATATTCGGATTAGCAGCGGCTGAGGCACAACGCGAAAACTTGTAACACATGTGAACCTGTGTTCTACTCTGTAACCAGTTGAGCTGTCCGAGAACTGATCTATAAGCCTTATGAAGTTGCGGATTACATTGAGCGTGATCTTTCAAGGACTTATCGATCTTGACTTCTTCAACTGCATCGACAGCAAGTTTTTGGTCTACAGAAATGTAGGGTCAGTACTTGTCATGTATTTTCCATTTGATGCGTTGTCCTGCAAACATAATGTCATTCTTATCCTCTGAGCCAACCGCAAAGTTCTTACGCAGACTGGACAAAACCTTGGACTCAAACACCTTGAACTTGTCGCCTGCATGAACAGGTCATCGACATGAAGACAAATAAAACCATGAGGTTGGCGTCCTTGTGCATTGTTTCGGGCTACCGGATCCATAAGATGGTCAATTGCTTCAGAGATGCTTTCCTGTTCAGCGTTGACACTACGAGGTGGTTGATAAGTTCTGGTTTTGGAGGTATTGTCATACAAAACATAAGTACATCGGTCTGCGCGTGTGGGAACAAGTCCACAGTCAAGTAAGGCTTTATCAATGATCTGCCACCAGCGTGGCGCATCATTTAGACCGTAACCAGGTTTCTTAAGCCTTGCACCGATATACGGTGGATAGCCATATTCGGGCGGTATCTGGCAAATAATGTCACGAGTTTCATCATAGGCTTCACCTTGGAGTTGCAGCTATAGTTAGCGGCTAACTGGGTTGCATATCAGAAGCCTGCACGAGATGCTGCAGGGCTGTCCGTCTGCTGTGTGTTCTTCTGTTTGTCTTGCCTTACATGTCTGGAAGTTACCGTCTTTGTCTTTCTTCACAGTAAGAACCCATCTTCCGGCTACAAAATTCCTAACTTTCGTTTTTCTCATGTCTACAAGATCAAAAACTTCATTTTCGATCCATGATTGGCATTCAGCCTTTTTGGCATCTAAAAACTGTTTGGCAAGTTGTCTCTTCTCTTGCTGAGTGGCTTCCTTTCTCTTCTTGCCAACAAGATAAGAAAATTTGTCAGTCATGGAATACCAGGTCATAAAGGCCTTATCTTCTTCATTAATGCCGTGGTATTCTTCAATGATATCAGATCTAGTCTTACGGCATCTGGTGTGTTGTCTCTCCGATACAACGGAATAAGACATACCAATGGAATTGGAAGATTCGACACTACTCAAAGCTACTGGTGAACCATCAATCAATCTAGGCACAGAGAAAGATGCAGTATTACTGCACAACTTTTGTTCTTGTGACAAAAGACACCATTGAGAATCATCAATAACAAGATCATTGTAGTCAAGAGTCTCATCTGTATCTGTAGAACCATAAGGAATAGTTTCGTCTGTATCTTCTTCTGGTTCTTGTTCTTGTTCTTCTTCTTCTTCTTCTTTTTCTTTTTCTTGCGGCTCTTGCTGATCTTGGGTGTCCGGTTGCGGATCATTCTCAGGTAACGGTGAAGGATTGAAAGGTTCATCTCCGTCAATCGGAAGTAGCGGTGGACCATTGTGTCCTGATGGACCTGCATCTGGATCAGGCTCGTCATCATCAAAGTCATCAGGCACAGCATCATCCTTGGGTTTCTTCGGTTTTGAAGTGCTCGGTGCGTTTGAAGTACTCGGTGCGACTACAGCGGGTTGTGTGGTCGCGTTTGGTGTGACTGATGGCTGTGTATCACCCCCCAAATGGTTACCAGGCTGAAAATGGGTTGAAGACGCAGGAGGCATTTGTCTGGATGGTCGAGCCTTAGTTGCAGGTGGTATTGGTGGATCACCAGGTGGTCGTTTTGTGCTGTGTGTCATTGGTGTGTCCTCAATGTTTGGCGGTATAATCGTATTGGGCACAATAACGGTATCTGGAGCAACAGGAATGGCATTGGCTCCGGGAAATGGTGGTTGTGGATGATCCGGTGGTGATGATGGATGTGGTGGTAAATCAGGTGGTTCATCATGTGGTGAATGCATTTCATCATCTGGTGTTTCATCACTTGGTCGTGGTGGTGATTGAAATGGTGTGTGAAAAGGATCATCATCGGAGGAAAGCCGGGATTCGGCGTGTGTGGATCATCTGGCATAGGAACATCTGGAAGGTGTGGTGATGACAGTGGAGTGTTAAAAGGTTCAAGCGGTTTGTCATCATCTTGGTTGTTGTTCTGCTGAGGTGGAAGACCCGGTGGAGGGTCGACGCTGGTGTTCTGTTCAGGAGTGTTGTCGGAATTGTCTGAAGGAATACTTCCATCGTTGTTCCAAAACAACATTGCTGACCAATGGCTAGCAATCAGTTGCGACAGATCTCTAGGATGTAATCGTAGAAAAAACATAAGACGTATCCTTCTTTTTCCAAAGTAAGAGTACGCCGTGTGTATGGCGGTATTCAACGCGTAAGGGCTGAAAACTACCACGAAGATAGCTGCATTGTCAAACATGGACGTACCTAGATACATCTGTCTGACGTGTGAAACATCTTGTTGTGCTTCGATCTGAACAGGGTGAAAAACATTACCAGCAGGTAGAGCATTAATGCGGTTGAGTAAGCGTTTCGTGTAATAATCGCGTACTGGAAGACTTTGTTCGTACAAGTCAGTTGCCAGCACAGGATGCTCTGAAGCCGTGAGTGCGGCAAGCTGATTTTGAACTCCTTGCAGTTCGTCGAGATTCAAATCTCCCAGCAAATCTACAGCAAGTGACAACTGCGATGGATAGAGAGCCCGTGGGTTTCCAAGCGGAAGGTTGCATCTAGTCAAAGTGCTACAGAATCGATATGGATAAACTTGTGCCAACTTTGTTCTTGATCCATAACCTGGAGCACTACCTTCCAGTGGTTGATGATAATGAGTTGGATCCTTCTTGGATTTGTTACTACATCTCTTGAAAATTGGATTCAAGGTGCCATCAGGAAAATTGTGAAGTAAAGAAGTTGGCTTGTAGTAGTAATATCCATTTGGGTCTCTCATACCAAAAGCACACATATCTAACGTTCCGTAGG
>Ga0126342_10021526_pt1 | contig 10741 bp, 13 predicted proteins | sample Cyp1metagenome_FD_92528 | JGI IMG/M metagenome (GOLD analysis project Ga0126342, IMG submission 92528) | Coral microbial communities from Lord Howe Island, Old Settlement Bay, Australia - Cyphastrea 1 metagenome | ecosystem: Host-associated > Invertebrates > Cnidaria > Coral ... | reverse complement strand
TCGAAGTCAAAATGTACAAAACACACCATGGTCGGAGCACTTTTGGCAGTTGAGATGTCGAAAAAGTGCACGCCGTTGTGGCGCGAAGCACATTTCGAAGTCAAAATGTACAAAACACACCATTCTCGGACCACTTTTTGGAAGTTGAGATGTCGAAAAAGTGCACACCGTTGTGGCGCGAAGCACATTCGGAAGTCAAAATGTACAAAACACACCATTCTCGGACCACTTTTGGAAGTTCAGATGGCTAGACAGACGGAAAGATAGATAGATAGATAGATAGATAGACAGGTAGACAGATAGACAGATAGATAGATAGATGGATAGATAGACAGATAGACAGACAGATAGATAGATAGATAGATGGATAGATAGACAGATAGACAGCTAGACAGATAGACAGATGAAAGAGAGAGAGAGAGAGAGACAGAGATAGATAGATAGATAGATAGATAGATAAATAGGTAGATAGATAGATAGATAGATAGGTAATTCGATGAAAGAGAGAGAGATAGATAAATAGATAGGTAGGTAGGTAGATAGGTAGGTAGATAGTCAGAGAAAGAGAGAGAAATAGTGAGAGAGATCAATCACCTTTTGCTCCATCAGTGGCTTCGCTCTGCCATCCCTGATTCACAACAACCAACCTCTCCTATCGGTTTCCTATTTTTTAAACTTCCTTGTGCGGTACTACTGGTAACGTTATTAGATGTTATTACCATGCTTATACTCTATACCCATGAATAACCCCAACTGCACTGCCAAGTACGTCACTGTCTGATTGACCACAATAGATCAGAATAGTCTAATCCTGCATGCAAGCATGATAAGTGATGTCTGGAGTGGGGCACATCATCAAATTGACTCATCACGGATCACGATTTGCAGAGCTCAAAGAATGCCATGAAAATCATGAAATGTGTTGGTTCCCATGAAACGTACCATAATCTGGACCCACACCGTGACACCAGTCCCCAATCCGCCCACGACAGACATGTTTTCCCCACGGAATGATGCGCGACACATCAGCGTTACGCCAGATTTCACACAGCGACTCTACCCCGTTGACGGCAGATTTCACACACAAAGTCCCTTGCCTAAGAAGAAGCAAAGAACTTGCAACGTAGGGACACAAGATAGGTTTCTGTTGCCATATGTTGCCATGTAACTCCAAGAACTGTTGGATGTATGCTGCATATATCTACATTATCTACATTATCTACATTTGAATGGCTTAACATCAACCATCATCCACAACTGGAGGGCCCAACTTTGTAGGTCGCTACAGTAGTTACTGCATGTGTGTTCCACATCAGCGGAGCATGGTGAGTCAAGCGACCCAGCGGTTTCACCACTTGTGGTGGCAGGATCCAATTGCCATTGGACGAGCAAACATGGGAACACGGAGGTTATTTCAACACAAATCAACATACCCTCTGGTAAACATACAAAAAACTATGGAAAGATCCACCCATTTTAATGGGAAAATCCACGAACTAACTGGCCATTTTCAATAGCTATGTCAAATTACCAAAGGGTAATGTTTATGTTCAACGGTGCTCTCATTATATAAATTATTTAGGTTCAACGGTTTGTGATTATACAAACAGCAGTTTTGTAGTGAGTATGTTGTATGAGGTTGCCATTAAAAATCATTGGGTTGTTACATGAAAATGTCGTCAATTGGGATGATCCCAAATCCGGTCGAAAATTTTTGATTTGTAAATCGACGATAACCAGTACTCAAATAACCAACAGGGACTACAAGAAATGAAAAACCATGGTAAAACCACGTGCTGTTTCAAATTTCACACAGTGTTTCGAACATTTTACAAGAGGTGTCATGAAACAACACTTGGATTATTCTGGAAGTTGGGATCGTTGCTGAGTAGCAGGTTGAAACTCAAACATAGCTGGTTGGTTAAAAAAATGTTGTTATGGTTTATTTCACCGAGTTCCTAAACTACGTGTTTTTTTCTTGTCAAAATGGTAAATGGCTACTGCCCTGGTTCCCTAGAAGGGTGTCTAAGTTTTGTTTCTTGACTTATCACTTGTGCAAGCATACATGCATCCTCATCCTATATCCCCATCCAGCATTGAATTTGTTTACTGTTTTTTTCCGGTCCACCATCGAACACATATGTGGAATACACAACTCTTGTATGTTGTCACCTTGTCTGGCCTTGACTTATCCACGTGTGGTTTCCCCAAAATCAGTGAAATCCAAAGGTCATTGGTTAAAATTTCCCTGTGGATCCGCAAGCATCGCTGGCACCGACCCCTCTTTTCGTGGGACCCCAGGGCGTGAGCAGATCGAAAAGGGGATCTGAAGACCATCCAGCAGTATCCGATTCAGAATCCTTAGCAAATCTCCATGGATGTAATCTTGTTGGTGGTTTCAACCTACCCCTCTTCAAAATGATGGAGTTCGTCAGTTGGGATTGATTATTCCCAACTGAATGGAATAAAACATGTTCCAAACCACCAACCAGTAAAGATCACATAATATCACATAATATCACATAATATCACATAATCAAACCAGACTCTCTGGGTGGTTCCATATTGCTAGATATTGCTAGTATCTCCATGTTGCATCCTTGGTGGGTGGTTCCAACCCTGGCCCTTGCAAACATGGTCGGAGCGGAGTATCCCTATGTTTCTATGGAAAAAACATGATTTCAATTACATTCGATAAAACCGTGATAAGTTAACAATTCATGTCACGTGCATTTTCATGTTTTTCTATGATTACTACCATTCCTTAATTACATTCGATAAACCATGATAAGATTGAATATTTCAACCGTTTCCGATCATCCGAAACGTGGGTCCGACGGTCCGCTGCTCACTTAAGGCCGTGCTGCGGCCGATGCGGCAGAAATCGGGCAGCACATCGGAACTCGGTGAACGTGTCCTAAGATGTCTTAATTTGCCATTGATAATGTCGGCCCCACATACAATCGGGGTACCTATAGATATTTCCCATTTGATACTTGATATTGATACCCATCGATATATGTCCCGTTCATGTTTATTAATTCTGCGGGTACGGGGTACCCTCCATGGAGAATATATGATACTTTTTTGGTACCCCTTTGCCAAGCTTCCGGACTTGGTGTGGCCCACCCCCGTTGGCCATTTCGCAAAGGTCAGAAAATATGTGAGAAGACATGTCAGATTATGATGTCACATGAAATGCGAGAGTATATGAGAGTATATGTCATATTTATATCATCTATATAATATCAAATCTAAATCAGAATACCTGTAGCAACATATGATATGAACTTCACATGGAATTTGCCAGATCCATCTCTGAACTTAATGTCAGAGTTGATGTCAACATATTTGCCCGAACAATACGTGCCAGAGAATGTAAGAAGATTTCCATGGAAGATATTTCACAAGATAGGTGACACCATATGCCAGTATATGTCAGAGTTCTCTGTGTGTGTGTCAGCATTTTCGTAAGGAAAATAAACTGCATCTCACAGTGGTGATGAAACGTAAAGGAAAGTAGCCTCTGGTAATGAAAAACGTGCTGGAATCCATGGCCAATGATTTTCCCATTGAAATATCCATGGCTATGCGACTTCACCTGCCATCTTTGATTGCTGCTCGATTTCGGCCAGGACGGCTTTTCACGGCTTTTCGACTCAGACTTCGATGTCGACACCAGGAATTTTAGCCTCCTGGCGTCGGTGATACCTCCATATGTTTGCAGCTTCAAAAGCACCGAAAAATGTGGGTATATGTATCTCCATTCACCCTATGAAGATTCCATAGTGATCCTCAACCTAAGCGAGCTCTCATTGAAAGGTCCAAATATATTTGTCCAGAAACCACTGACCCAACAGTGAAGGGTTTTGGGATGAGATTGGGTATGTTTATAGAGTAACTCCAAATTTTAGGAAAATGTCGCTGGATCTCTCTGATTGCTTCCAAACACAACCCCGGCAATTTCAAAATTAAAGAACAACAATCTTCAAACATCAACCTTCAAGACCCTGTCTTTTGAGTTTCCAAACGTTCTGCAATTGGAACATAATGCAACCACTTTTGGCTTGCTCCTCGCCATCTTTGAAAATGGTAATATCCCATCTTGATGGCTTCAATGTCTTGCTTTCAGCCCATCGAGGTCTCAAACGTTTCAGCCCAATTTAGCAACGGAAACCCACCATGAAAGTGGATCAAATTGTCCTTGGGGTTTCCCTTTTTCTTTCACCATATTAGTTGCACAATCATACCCGGCTCAACTGCACAGTACAGTAGCCCGCCCGCTGGACTCAGGTCTTCCAGCACCTCCAAGCTCTGGAACTTCTTGAAGATCGAGACGCAATCCAAATTCCCTGAGTGGATGATACATGAAAAAACACCACGAAAACCAAAGGAGTTTGTTGAGCAAACAAAATGAAACACAAATACATCATTAAAACAAAATTGTAATACATGTATATATATATAGTATATGGGCTTAAAAAAAAACAACAATAATTAGTTCATCACTACAATGTCGCTCCCCAATAGGTACTAGTATATACGCTGTTTTATAACTACACTTTGTACAATAACAGTTGGACTTGTGGTGGATCCAACCCATTGTGAAAGTATACGGCTTCTTCAAATCTTGCACGACAGATTTGAAGGAACAAAATACACTCCTCAGGATTTTAGGAATTTACCCTCTGGCCGAACATAACTATGGACAATCACCATTTTCAATAGCTCTGTTTGACATAACCAGAGGCTATTGGATGCCAAATGATCTTGACATGTTTCGTCTGATTGAATCCCAACGTTTTGCTGGCTGAGTTGTCATGGTTGGTCCTGAGTCTCATCGCATTGCTAATTGGGACCTGGGATTACCCTGCACAGTTCATGGATTGGCTGCCCAAACACAGGAGCTGACTTAAAATGATCCTTTCAATCAGTTCTAGGACATGTGAATAGGCCTCACGCAGAAAGTGCTGCGGAGCAAGCGGTGGAGCCATCAAAGCATGGATCATGCTGCCTTCTTTAGGCGGCTGACCTTGGCTGCATGCAGCAGCAGCTTCCATCATGGCAGAACGGTGCTCCAAGTTCAGCGTCTCGATGCGTTCCTGATGTTTTCCATCTCAGACGAACATCACGCAGCTTTCTAAATCAGATCTCAGTTGAAGTCCGATAAAAAGTTGCACAAGCCTACAAGCCTCAGCCCATACAAGCCTGCGCCATCCTCTTCCGTCGCTTTAAGTGTTCCTCCTCCTCATCGGTTGTGCGTCGCACCAACGGCCGCCGAGCAGCATCCGAACGCCAATCAGCACCCTTCTTCCCCTAGGGCACATCTTCTGTATGTTGCTGAAACTGAGAGACGGAAAGAAAGAAACCACTATTGTGGAAGGAAGTTTAGAAGTCAAACTTCCGACAACATGGACAGATGAAACGCAGAGTAGGGCAGAGGCAGAGAGAAGAGAAAGATTAGAAGAGAGAAGAGTAGAAGAGAAAGAGTAAGAAGAAAGAAGATGGAGATGCGCGAAAAGGTAGGAAAGTCGCGTTTCACTGTGTTTTTTCCAATGATTTGTGGCTCCGGAGGGTCGAAAAGTAGGCTCGCTAAAGCGGCGGGTGCGGACCCAGCTGGCCAGATGAGAGATGAAAAATTGCACGTCGTTGCGGCGCGAAGCAGATTTCCAAGTCAAAATGCACAAGGCACATCAGGTTCGGACCACTTTTGGAAGTTGAGATGTCGAAAAAGTGGACGCCGTTGTGGCGCGAAGCACATTTCCAAGTCAAAATGTACAAAACACACCAGGTGCAGACCACTTTTGGCAGTTGAGATGTCGAAAAAGTGCACGCCGTTGTGGCGCGAAGCACATTTCCAAGTCAAAATGTTAAAAACACCAGGGGTTCGGACCACTTTTGGAGGTTCAGATGTCGAAGAAGTGCACGCCGTCGTGGCGCGAAGCACATTTCGAAGTCAACATGTACAAAGCACACCAGGTGCGGACCACTTTTGGAGGTTCAGATGTCGAAAAATAAATAACACTCCACTACAACAAATTTCACTATATACACTACATTAACTACACTCCACTACACTACACTACACTCGACCACACTACAACTACGAGTACACAACTACACTCCACTACGCTAAATTACACTACACTACACTACATTCCACTACACTCCACCACACTACATTACATTACACTGAATGACACTGCACCACAGATAGACAGGTAGACAGGTAGACAGATAGACAGATAGATAGATAGATAGATAGACAGGTAGACAGCTAGATAGATAGACAGATGAAAGAGAGATAGAGAGATAGATAGAGAGAGAGAGAGAGATAGATAGATAGACAGATAGATAGATAGATTAGATTAGATTAGCTTAGTTTAGATTTGACCATGTGGTATCCTTTCCATGCCTTGAACTTATTTCATGACACCTTAAAAATAAAAAAACATACGAAAACATATGACACACATCCAAAACAAATCCAATACCACTCCAATTTGTTGATGCTTATAGTAAATCATGCCACATATCAAATCCAGAGTTTCCATAGTCATGGGGGTATTCCAATAGCTGGATGGTTTTATGGAAAATCCAATCTATAAATGGATGAGAACTGGGGGTACCCCCATGACTTTGGCACCTGCAAAATGGGCTGCCCAGGGCGAAAGCAAGAGCTCCATGTCCTGGACGAAGCGAGGTGAATTTTACCAGCAAACATGGTGGATTTTCATGTGTTTCAATGGGGAGTTGATGGAATTTCATGGACATTGAATGACATGTGATTGATGTGATTTAGTGGCGTTAGTTTCACGTGTTTTTTCATGGGAAAAGGCCAGTTCTTCATCCAATTTTCTATCCAAATCCATCGACCCATCGCCTGCTGCTGCTTCATGGCAGATTGAGTCTGCAACCTCACCGGTCTCCGATAGGGCCCTAGGGTAAAGGTTTACATAGTGGAAAACCCATGGGGAAACCTAGGGAAAACCCAGTAAAATGATCTGAAGGTAGTGGATTTTCCACATCTTGGATATGTTAGTTTACAGATTGAAAAACACATATGGTAATTCAATTCTGAATATGATCAACACATACAGCTTGCCGGGTCTTAGATTTCTATCCACATAGATAGTTGATGCTCTCGTTAACCATTGTGATGAAAACCCACCTCTCAATTGGGGAGTGGGCAAACTTTAGCGGTCATCAACCAGACATGAGAATTCCAATTGATTCGTGGTCTCGTATTCATACTCTCCATCTAAACATCACCAGCACTCAAACTTCCCCAGACACAGAGGCCACAACAGCGGAGACTCGAAGAGGAACGAAGTGTTGTTGTACCTTGGGAGTTGCCATGGGAAACTTTACAACTGGAGACCAGAAAAGCAAAGTGACATGTTTCTGGGTATTCAATAATCCCAGTTCGACGGGCAAAACATCTAAAACTATCATCTAATTTCGATGTCCCGCAAACACATATAACGTGGTGCCGGTTTTATGATGTTTTTAAGAGACTTTGTGCATAAACGTGTTGTCATCACGGACTTTGTCTTACATCACATAATTTCTCAATAAGAGAAAACCTAACTTGATGCGAGTCATTGAACATTCTTCGCAAGTGGCAGTAACAAAGGCACGTGGGCATGGGGCACATTGAATTCTTCGGCTTGGTTTTGGAGATGATCTGCAAGAAAACGGTCAAATTCTCAAGGAACACCAATGGTAAATCCACTGGATACCCATTTATAATCATCAATCACCATTTTTCCATTCAAATGATCATTCAAGATATTCTGTTCAGCAATTGATCAATGCAATTCTCTGGTTAATCATCATGATGTAATGATTAAGTTATTTTCCCAGCTACAAAGCTGCATTTAAAGGAGATGTCCCATCATTCTACCCATGAACATTGCCATCAAAAACTGGCGCACTTGCTCTCCAGGGGCGCATTGTAGATCTGGCACAGCGAAATCAGCTTACAGGCTGGGACGTTTTCCCTGGGGTACACATACAAAATGCAGAAAATCCAATAGTTGTAGTTGGTTTTCCTCATGAAACCAGGATTTTTCCACATCTTTCTGTATGTTTACCCTAAGGTATCTTGCGAAACAGACGGGACAAAACTAATGAACAACATAGATATATTGTAAAATTGCAGAATTGGACTAGATCTGGTGACACCTTCGCCACCAAGATCCTTCTGCTATTGACAAACTCATCTCTTAAGCCATCAGCCATGGTGATCCTTACATCTTAAACAACTGCGTGGAATATAAAACATGTCTCAAGCCAGGCTACTATGCCCTAAAATGTCGATAGACACGTTCGATTTTTAATAAGACACCCGAAAATTCCAGGATTGATCATCGACTTCTCTATTTAATTCAGCATAATTGTCTTGTTGGCAAACCCAAACATCAGATTGTTGGCTATAGATCCCATTTCAGTATATTCCCACGATTTCACATTGTTTGTCTAATCAAATCTAATCCCCGTTTTTGGTTTGTTACATATCAAATGAACCCATAAACGAATCAACAAAATCCATCAGCATAATATATCAATGTACAACTACAGATCTACGGTATGATTGATCATCCTAGTATAAGCAAAACTTAACCAACAATATATAAACGGATATTCCCAGCAAATTGACTGACCATGCACTTTAATATGGTTGTTTCCAAAATGATACACTGTCTGGTACACCCCACAAACGTGGTTGGAAAATGATGAATTTGTTTGGGACCCTATTCTCCGACGAAGCCACATGTTCATTCTGGTGACATCATAGTGAGGGAATTAGTTCACCCACAGATGTATATATGTATTATGCAATGAATATCAGATTACGTAAATATTATGTATATACCCATGTGCATGTATAATAAACAGTATATATAAAATCGATCCACACATAATATGAATGTTAATACTATGCAAGTAATGTTGAATATATTATTTGCAAATGCATACATGCATGTATATATATACATATATATAATTACAGTATATAAATAGTTTCTATGTATTTATATCTGTTCCCCAAAAGTCAGGAACCACAAAAACTCACGACATGGCTTTCGGGATGAAAGCGGGCCCTGAAACGGCGGTAGACTTCCAAGAGCAGCAGCTCTACCTGGAGGTTTAATTGGCAAATCATGGGGTTCATTGTTTCATGACCAGCAATAACTGCTTTGCACCTGCGTGGAACTTGTGAACATATATTTCAATTCTAAAAGAGTTATAATATATGTTATGGGCCTTTAACATATGATATATGTTCGTATCTTCAGCGTAAGTTCATTGTTCCCATGGGAACATACGTTACCCTCTGGTTATGTAACGGTTTGCGAACTGGGAAATCACCATGTTGAACCACATGTTTATAGGTAAATCATACTGTTTGTCATTTATTTATATGGGCCATTTTCCATAGCTATGTTAAATAACCAGAGAGGAACTGTCATAATAAATGGTGTTTTATATCATAGTCAATGTTTAGTATCTAACAATGGTGAGTCATTTATTAAGTATAGCCAATGGCAATTATTTCATGTTATTATTTCCATTAAATATGTTGTTAAACGAGCGAATATTGTTAGTATGTTTTACTTTGACTACGATACGATGTGCAACAAAAAAATCGTTGGTGAATTAGTAATAATTAGATTCCCAATGGTTAATTGAAGGTATCAATTTGCCATGCATGATTAACTATTATTAACTGACTGCCGTGTTATCATATGGTGGTAAAGCAACAAACAATGGTGATCTAAGCAACAAACAATGGTGGCACAATGGGGATCCCAAAACCTTTCAAATCACTAGGCTTACCTACTAGGGTTTATATTACAACTGTAGTTAAGTATTTACTAATGAAATTACCAACTTATAACTGAGGGGCACTTTGTACAGGACTTTTCTCAGCAGCAGTTCTCTGACTAAGATCAAAAGAATGGTGGCTGATAGCCATGCTTGAACATGGCCAATCTCAAATATGGTGCGGAAACGAGGGACTTGGTTTTAAGCTGGTTAATATTCCTCCAGAACAACAAAACAAGCCCCCTGGCCAAAAGACTTAACCACGGTTTTCCCGGTGACACCCATGTCGTGCACCAAACCTTTCCAAGGTACATGTTGCTTGGCATACTGCACCGCTTGCGCATGACCTACCGAGGAGACGACGTGGCCAATTTAGTCACCAAACATTTGGATACATTTGGTGGTTTAAAGTTCTCAGGAGCAAATGGATGATTGAAAATTGGATCTAGGGAACATCTTGATTATATACCTCGTTGGAGTCAGGAAGTTGTTCATTCAATCACATTCTGCGCAAGACTTTAGACTGTTGGAAATTGCAGATATGTTGCATCTAATGCAACACCGTATTAATAACCAACAGTTTATTAAAATTACTTTACTTCGAGTTATCCCCACCATGACATCTATACGTTTTGTTACTGGCAAATCTTCTGGCATTCTATCTGACATATTATCTTCTGGCATTTTATCTGGCAGCATATCTTCTGGCATTCTATCTGGCATATCTTCTGGCATTCTACCTGGCATATCTTCTGCAATATGTTCTGGCATATCTTCTGGCACTTTATCTGGCATATCTTCGGACATTCTATCTGGCATTCTATCTGGCAAATCTTCTGGCATATGTTATGGCAAACATTCTGGCACTTTATCTGGCATACCTATCTGGCATACCTTCTGGCATTCTATC
>Ga0126342_10021525_pt1 | contig 10743 bp, 6 predicted proteins | sample Cyp1metagenome_FD_92528 | JGI IMG/M metagenome (GOLD analysis project Ga0126342, IMG submission 92528) | Coral microbial communities from Lord Howe Island, Old Settlement Bay, Australia - Cyphastrea 1 metagenome | ecosystem: Host-associated > Invertebrates > Cnidaria > Coral ... | reverse complement strand
TCCCTGGGGTCCCTGGGGTCCCTTGGGGTCCGTGGGGTCCCTTGGATCCCTTGGGGTCCCTGGGGTCCCTGGGGTCCTGGGGTGTTTCCACCTCCCACAGCATGTGCCTCCCAAATCATTTGTCTTGCATCAGCTTCATCCACAGCTATCGTCTCTCCAGGGATTTCATCTTTGAGAATCCTGAGATCACCGAACTTCTAAGCATTTCTGGGCTATGGATGGCTATGGGACTCACATGCAACTCATATTGACATATGTATATAATATATATATATATACACATATTAATTATGAAATTGTAACATCAATATCTTTCGGACATGTTCCGTCGACTTCTTCTTTTGGATGTAAATTTCTGCTCTTGACACAACCGTTGAGGTTTCCCAACCATTTTTTGTCTTCGAAAAAAGACTCAAGGGCCAAATGTCAAGAATGTAGACCTGGCGAATGTCATTGATACCTACAGATATGAGTGGCGGACAAAATTAATTGTTCCCCAAAATTCCCAAAGGTAAGACTGGGTCGTCCCTTATCGGTTGTCAAGCTTTTCGTTTTTCAAAACATCCAGTAGGCAGAAGAAGTAGTAGTAGTAGTAGTAGTAGTAGTACATGGGGCATGGTCTCGGCAAGTGAGAATAATTGTAAACATGGGTAGCCGTTGGTATCGGTTGGGGACTCGGTGAGAATGGTGCATGAATGGCCGCAAACAATATGCTTGGTGCTCTCCAAGAGAAAGCTAGCTGAGGTAGCTGTTTACAGCCCTGTTTGTAGCCGCTGCTGTAGCAATAAACTCCCTACCGCAGATTCTTGTGGGAACATGTCGTATCGGTGCTGGGTCGTCCCCGATCGGTTGTGAAAAGGTTTCGTGAAGACATGAAAAGTTCAAGGCAGCTCCCTTCTGCTTTCAAATGCTAATATTTTTTTCACAAGTTCACAGTATCGGAGAAATTCCGTTCTTGTTTCAAACTTCAAGGCTTCACGAATCAATCCTCGTAGTCATCGTCTTCATCCTCATCAGTCCCAATGCTCTTCAAAAGGACACGCTTGTTCTCATCCAACTGCTCCACGCACTCGCTGACAATTGACTCAACGAGCTGCTCGTCCACCAGGAGGTCTTTCTTTGATGTTTCCACACGTTCCCAAGATGGTCGAGCCACTTTTGCCCCAATCCTCGCGCTAATGGCGATGAGGGGCTCTATACCATTCCTGCTAAACACCTGAGCACCATCGACTCCTTTGACACGCGCCAATGCCAACTCTCTTGGATTCTTCTTGTACTTAGCTGCAAAGGCTTTGATAGATCGCCAGTAGATCATACATGGCTCGAGCTGCCGAATTCCCTCGATGAGAGGAAACATCGACAAGACAAGATCTGTTATCACAAACCAGCTTGAGCTGTTGTAGGCAAGAAGAGGGATCAGCTGTTGACATGCCACCCTGAGTGCTGCCACTGGGCTGTGCTGTAGCAGATCAGCCCAGTTGATCAATGGGGCTCTTGATGCAGCATCTCGGTTGAATGTCTCGTACAACTCCTTGCTCACTGCCGCAGCTGGGTTCAGATAGTCATTCAACGACTCCGACGGCTCATTGGCCATCTCAGAGCCAAGCTGAGGGCATCTCAACTTAAGGCATGCCGCCCTTTCACGAGCTTTATGATAGGCATCGTGTGCAGACATGTTCACCGGCTTTACCAGCTGAAGCACACTGCATGCGAAGACCTGGGCAACTTGGTCAGTAGTTACCTCGCGGTACAAGACCTTTTCAAACATAGCCATGACAGAGTCTATTGACTCTTGCGGGAGTCGTTCAAAGAATGGTGCAGCTGACAGGTAATGCGCAGTAGGGCGGGCAGTTAAGAGTGGTGCCGTTGCGGTCCCATCAAAGAGCCTTGAAGCGTGACGTGGGCGAAACAAACTCAAAAGAGCAGTAGCGATGTGCCCAGGAGTGTCCATGGCAGCTGCAATCCCAGCAGCCCAGCGCTGATCCACTGTGTACACCGTATAGTTCCCAGGAAGCAGATCAAGACATCTATTCATGCTTTCGAGATCCATGCCTGATGCCGCAGCCATTCCTGCCATGGCTAGTGAGATCGTGTTTGCGTACCCAAGTGAAGGGACCATGTCACCAGTGTCGAGTTGGAGGAGTGGTTGGAAGAAGAACCGGTATGTTTGCCAAAGCACAGTGAGCCCAAGACGTATGTGCATTGACTCCACAGAGTCCCCTTGGATGTATGGGATAAGGAACTCAGGATTGTACCCTGGTGCAGCATTGGAGAGCGAATTTGCTCGAGCAACTCCTACCATGGTGCCTGCTGTGCCACTCTGAAGTCGGTAACCAGCAGAAGGTCCTGCAGACTGAAGCTGCTTGTGAAAGCGGTTTGCACGGGTGATATCATGGTTGGTCAATGCCTCTTCGAAGGTGGTTACTTGTGTCTTCTTCATGCTCACCCGGAAGTCCTGGTCATCTTGGTCGTCATCTGACCCAGGAACTTGTGACGCCTTCTTCTTTGCCTGAGCCTTAGCCAACCTTGCTTTTGCATGTGCAAGTAGTGGCATCGCTTGGTGACAACTGATCAAAATCACACGTGATTTCGTGAAGTACCTTGAGCCAAAATGGCTACGGATACTCATAGGTGTCTATCTCTTAAAGCCAAAACAAATCAGGATTATATTATATATATAATTGTGATTCATTGTGCATGTCAAAACGGAAAAGCATAACTTATTCCATGCTCAAACGGCCAACACAATCCCCTAGGAAAACGCCAGGAAGTTATCGCTGGCAAAACCAGCAAGACAATGTTTTTTTCAAAGCTTTCTTCGACCTCCAAAGTGTTCCAAACCCTCATTGAAGTTGGTTTGATGTATTTTGATGTCAGATCTAAGATGCACATTTGTTTTTTCATCCATGTTTTCATCAATATCAATATATCCATGATAAAATCGCAAAACGCCAAGCTTCTGTTGTGTCTGCTTCCCCACCAGCAGCCTTGGGCATGGACTGATCCCGCAGTTCACCTCATCATCGAGGCGTCCGTAGATGAAGTAATCCACGATGGGCGCAGCAGCCAAGGCTTCCTCTCCTATGCCCGACCGGCACCATAGCGATATGGCTAGGAATGCTCTCATATCTGTGACTCATTTTAGGGTATAACATCGTATCAATAGATGTGTATATATATACACATAATTACACATACATATGACATATGGATCATATTTAGCCATAGACTAAAACAGTTGGTCTATGGATGAGAAAGATTAGGAGATTCTGCAGAACATGTGCGAGGCCTTTGGTTTTCGAAATAACTTGGTAGGCAGAGCCCTGGGAACATCTGCAGATTGTCAGTGCACTCAGTCATTGGCCCAGTCATGGGCTTTTTTTATCTGAAAGAACCATGACATGAACCATTTGAAAGGTATTTGAAAGGTGTGCTTACCGCGACTATCAAGAACTAGAGAGACACTATTAAAACATCACCCAAAGATCAGTGATTTTCAACGATTTGCTGTCTGTTACCTCAACAGAACAACACAAAACGCTTGTCATTCTCTGGGAATCTGATGCAAATCCTGCTACGAGCGTGTCTCTCATGGTTCATGCTCACGGCGCCATAGGAGGTTCTTCCAATTCAAATTACGGAGAAATTCCTGAGAAAGCAAAGATATCTAAGGCAAAAACACTATTATCACAGCCTGAAAATCTAAGATATCTAAGCATGATCTAAGCATTGACCGAAAAATCGTCACGACTTGCGGTACTTTTCTTCAGGATGTTCCGGGCCACCTAATCACGAGACAAGGCTCTGCTGTGTTGATCATGGAAGAGCACAGCATCCTCGGCACAGCTGTCGTCCCTTTGACTGGCGGATACTGGCGGCTTCAGGACGGATTTCCCATGGATTGTGATTGATAATCCCCAATTAATTGTGGATAGATGTGGATAGTTGGGTTATACTATCAATATTGGATTATTATCAAGGTGGATAATATTGGATAGTATATTAAATCAACATTGGATATAATCATATTATTATCTGGATATATTGGTGGATAACCCCAGAATACCCCAGATCATAATCGCCCAACAGGGGTGTTGAAGAGTAACTGCAACATCCGCAACACACAGGTTATCCCCGAGGCTCTGCTAGGACCTGTTCAAGCTACTTGAACGATCTTGATTGTGGCAAATCAAAACGCGGCAGCGTGAGGCTGTGCAATGTGGTCTAACTTCTGATTCGACCTCAAACAGGGTGTAAATGGATAGCAGTATAATGTGTATATACACATAAGACACTTCACGTATATATATAATATATAATATATATATAATATATATATATATATTGATATAAAGACCAAGAACCACAGGATCACATCCCTTTGCGATGGTTTGAACACAAACACGTTTTATTTCTGTTCAGGCTCTTTTTTTTGTTGACTCAGTGCCCTTTCTCCAAGCTTCTGCCCAAGCCTTTTGCAGCTTTGGCATGGTCTGCTTCGCCCAAGACCTTAGGAGGATCCCAATGGACCTAAGTTTCACTTCAAGGCTACGGGCTACGGGCCAAGGTGCATAGTGGCATAGTAAGCTGGGAGGCGGCTGTTACCACAACTCCAACTTGGATTTCATGGGATGTCTGTGTCCACTCCCACCTGTCGGATCCCATCGGAACTGCATCGACTGTATTGGAATTTCATAGCTAATCGTCAGTGTGGGGACCTGTATCCGCTGCCTAAGGGACGTCATGTAATGATAAAATGTTGTAGAGACCAGGAAACAGGAAGCTGAAACACTCACTGTTTTAGGCTACGGCTCTAGTGGTGTACACACACATAGCTGATGCGTCCTGATGCTGGGGGGAAGCCCAGAAGTAATGCCGTGGCCGGGTTGTTGTTGGCGATTTGAGACTGGCAAGAAATTGTCGCAGCTGTGATGACTGTGCCCCTGAAAACCAATAAGGGCACAAGAAGCCCAATTTTTTTGGCAACTTCCTACGAAATGCGCACTTTGATATTTCGCCATATACTAAAAAAACAGGTCACCAAGTTCTTTAATCCGAAAATCGAGGTGAATTTCAAGGTGATGGATTCTGAAATGCTAAAACCCAAGGTGTCAGATCTGCCCTTCGATGTTTTCCATGGGGATTCCCTCCGGGTTTTTCCCATTGTTTTTCCGAGGCTCACAGCAGTAGTATCCCAAAAGCTGAAAATCTCAGCGAGTTTGGGTTCCAAATTCACCAGCTGACGGTTCAGGGTCATAAAACCCATCCCGAACCTTAGTGTTGGGAGTTGGTCAGTGCTGAGCCATGTATTCAATAGCCCGTTTTCCTATTCTCATCTATTCTCCTATCCCATGAAATATGGCTGGGTAGCCATTAGCAATCAACAGAGATATTCTTCATGGCTCTATTCAGTACACAGATGATCAACATGACATGACAAATCAGAGGAGACCTTCTGCATAAAGCCTGTCAACTGATGGCACCTGAGGGTTGGAAGACTGTTTCCACTAGGCATCATCAGGTTTCCAAAAGTGTCAGCCATGATGAGTTTTTAACTATTTGCACACATGATCTGTATACTTATACTGCTTGGACTTGTCATGATCATTTTTAGTGGTGACCCACTGCTTATGCTGCTGACTGTTTCATTCTCCTCGTATTCCCGATGATCCTACTCGGCCAAGCCCTGTCCGAATCTCTTAACGGGAGAGGATACGCAATCATTGTATGGCTTCAATTGTAGACCCTTCAGAACCCTCCCATCCACTCGCAAACACACATATATGGATCTGTGTTTCGTCGAGGTCGAGCCACTCATCATAACCGAAGGCTTGTACCACAGGCCACTTCTCAACAGTCATCTTTAGGTCCTCATCAACGGTGGCAATTTGGACATCCCACATATACATGAAGACTATTTTTTATGGCAAAATCATCTCAATATTTTGTGTGAATTGTCCGTTGCCACGTTTGAGTACAGGGTACAATGAACATCATCATGAATATCCCATTCATCATGATTAATCATGATTATATAATCGTGATTTATAATGATTAATCACTATCGTTAATCACCATTAACCACCATTAACCATAATTTGGGTAAATTACCAAAGGCAACAACTTGGTGTAACTCGGCCCTGCTACTTGACTCGGCCTGAGAGAGTTCGTTCTGGCCGACAAAGACGCCCAACTTTTGACAGTCCTGCGAAGCAGCCAATCGAATTGTGCAATATACAATTAACTATATAATATATATATAGAGATAATATAATATATAATAATATATAATTATAATATATAATATATAATATACAAAATCCCCATATATAATCCCTATATAATAATATTTAATATATAATATATATAATAATAATAATAATAACAATAATAATATATAATAATAATATAATAATAATAATAAAAACAAAAAATAAAAAAATAATAATAATACGTATATATATATAAGAATAATGTATTATATAAGTCGACTAATCGATTCGTATGTATATATAATCCCATAAAATTCCCTCGTAATATTACCTGGAACCTGGGAGGTGCCATTTAATAAGGACACCCCTAGGTTCAAAGGGCCCCGGGTCCCACAAAAGCCAAAACCATTCCATGGCATACCAAAAAATAATGTAAGCAGTTGAAGGACCATCATTTTATAAAACATATCAAAAAGATAGTAATAAGGTGACCCATTGCATAATTCCCTAAAAAATGTTTAGAATTTTAGTATGAAATGGAAGTCACAAGGAAACCACCAAACGTGGTCCTTATTTTTTCAGGGCGGGTCTTATACAGACACCCGGGCTGTTAAATTCTAGAAGGGATATTACGAGGGTGATTATTAATATGTATATAGTGGGGCCACGTGGTGCTTTTAGTAGCTTACAATGCTTGGAATGCTGGGGTGAATGATGTCGTTGCAAAACTAACCACCTTTCACCTTTGAGCAAACATGCTCAAAATATCTCGAATGCTCAAAATATCTCGAATGATCAAAAGATTCTTAACTCAGCTGGACAAACTCATTCGATACCCAACGTAACATCCAACCTCAAACAATGCCGGTTTGTATCGTTTTGTCAGTTCTTTGTTTTCTACATGGGGCATATCCCTCTGCCATGCTAAATACGTAAACTTGAATTCCAGCCCAAGCATGAGCAAAACACAACATGAAACAAAAACGCTGGTTCTACCCAACTTGAAATCTGGCAAAATCAGCACGGACGATGGTCTCTGCAGATGTCCAAAAACGTCAACATAGTTTCCCGGCGAAGATTCTACAATTCTCCACAGCATGAACGGAACAACTATTCCAGAATCTTCACCTATCCAGTTCAGGTTTTCATGAGGGGTACATGGTTTTTTTTCAAATGAAGGATCCCCAAGTCACCATGGGTTTCAATATGTTTCAATAGAAAAATGATGCAAAAATGGTCTAATGACTGGATGATTTGCTCCCATGACTTAGGCACCCCAACCTTCACCATCTCGATGAAGGTTCCGATCCTTGGAGGAGTAGTTGGATTTACAGCCTCTCTGGAGGTCCGTTTCTATATGTTTCCCTCTGGTAATTTAACATAGCTATTGAACATGGCCCATTTATAGTTGATTTATCTATTAAAAATGGTGATTTTCCATAGTTATGTTAGTTTACCAGAGGGTAATCATCGCATGATGTGACATGGCTTTTGCGTCGGATGAATGCCAAACTCTTGGTAGAGGCGAGTCTCACATGTGATTGATGCTTCCATTGAATCTCTCTCTCTCTCTCTCTGTCTCTCTCTATGTATGTATACATATATATATATATACATATGGACATAGCGTTAAATCATATCTATTGATATCTATTGATATCTATTATCCACAATACAAACACAAAGTCGCACAGGTGACAGGCGCAACTTGCTGCAAGCTCTGAACATATCATTCCTCCAACCTCCAACCGTCCTCTCCTCCCAGCGTCTTCTTATCTTCGTAGTAGTCCACGTCTGAATCATCTGGCGCCACCAGGGAAGTCGCATCCCATCCTCAGTGATCATTGGTAGTGGATGCCTTCCAGCTGTATGCTGTATCACTTTATATTACATATCACAATATATTACATAATATGTACAATATACATCATATTATGATGGATTATTAGCATGGATAATTATGATGTATATGATGTATTAATCTGTACCAGTCTGTAAAGATTATATATAGTTTATTGTTATGTATCATTAATTCTCGTTTTTTTCAGTACCCAAACGGACCCAAGTCCGATGTCAAGCAACTTGCGCTTCGCAACGTGAGATCCTCGAAATCCGCCTGCAAGCTGCGGCTACCCAGGGTGCCAGGCGACTCACCATGTTTTGACACATCGGCCCACGAAAATCCAAGGCCAGTATCGGACACTGAAAAATACCATGTTCGCAAAAAAAAATGTTGCGTGCCATCACTCACAAAAGTCCCTGAAATTTCTGGCATCTTGAATCTTTTTTTACCAAAAACAATCCAAAACAATATGGTTTGGGTTTATCTGAAAATAGGCGACACCCAATTCCAGGGGATTATCATCAGCTTCCTTATGAACATTGTTATTTTTTGGGATATCCCCCATTGTCAGACACACAGCTCTTACATATTTGCATAGCTCAAAGTTCAGGATCCACTGAAAACAAATTTCTTGAGGAACAGCACAACAAAGTATCAAGATGTATCAAGCTTGCACCCTTGCGGAAAGCACCAACAAAAACACCAGAACGGCTGTTTAAATTGCTGTTACATCGTCAAGTCCTGAAAGAGAAATATCATGAAATCGCCTCTCAGGGATATGAAGTTCCGGGCAATTCACCAAATCTTCCAATCGGGGTTATGGTATGTTATGGTTAAGGTTGCATCAGTGGCATCAATCCGAAGTTGTGTCTGGCCTTTTTGCAGAAAATCAAGTTCCGCTCACTCAAGCACACCTCACATCTTCAAAAATGACCAGGTGTCAAACCCTCAGGAGGGTGAACTACAGCAATTGGCCACGTATTCTCCTTCCAACATGATTTTTTCGTCACCTAGTGTGTGACTGTCAAGCAGTTTCACTAACAGTTTTGTGGTAGTCACTGGCTTCCAGTGGATGCCTGTGCGGACCTTACCAAGAGTCACTGGTGCTGGCACTCTATTACATCTGGAGCTCATGCCGCAGAATACAGTGCAGAATGTGCACAGTGAGATGTTCGCATTGCCACAGTGACTATACTATATACATTGCCATCTCGACATCCAGTGAAAGGAAAACAACAAATATTTGAGCCCAAACGATCTTGATATCTGTCAAGTTGCTAGAGATTCCTCGTATCTGCCACTCACAGAGCTCATTGCCTCTCGCCCACTCAAACCCAAAAGAAGCCAGTTAAAGACAGCCTGACGTGACGCGAAGAAAACGGACTGGACCTCTTGCTGTTGGGTAGTTCTGGGGTGCAATATATGCACCCAATAAGTGGGTATGCATGGCCATATTTATTACATTTTTTATTCCAAGTTTTTTGGGTTCTAACCGTGGATACCATGGTTATCTCCAGCTGTACAACCCCAGCGCCAAGGCACAAGTAGCAATTTCGACGATATTGCTATGAGTCAATCAAAACCATTGCCATAACCCATAGCCGCCATAGTCAATTGCCAATACCCGCATACCCTGCATCAAATAGTTGCTAGTTGTATCAGTTATAAGTTATATTAAATACACTTATGTTCATACCGGAAAAGCTAGTGTGGCACATGAAATCTATATCATGATTGAATCAAATTGCACTACGTACCCATTTTGGGTATTGCAAATTTGGTAATCATACCTATGGTACAATCATAGTCACAATGATTATACTTAGGATGAGGGGACTATAATAATAGTAATAATGCAAAATCTCAAAAAATAATAATATAGAAATAATTATATAGTAATTCAAAGTCTAATGACCATATCTATGACTGATAATAACTGACAATAAAAAAACACACAATAATACACAACAGTAAAAAAACTGATAATAACTATTGAGACCCATCCCCGGGCTCCCGATGTTCGCGCCTCATTGGCACGGCTGAAAGAGGCATCTGGGCCGATGGCGATGAGCAAAGCGTCCAGGCCTCACAGGGATACACTGCGATAGAATCATGAATACATATTATATACATATATATATATTTATATTGTATGTAATACACAAATCGCCGACCCCGGCCATCAGCAAGAGGGAGCGCGCCAGAGGAAAAGACCACCAGCACCACCAGCACCAGCACCATCCGAGCACAAGGTCCGTGCTTCAAGGACGCGGCTTTGCGCTGACAGGCTACCTTTTCGGGCGCGCGGGAAGCGAATTTGGACCTAGTTTTTGTACTGTTTCAGAAGGCAGTGTTACTTTTTCGGATGCGCGGGAAAGGGTTCGGAGCCAGTTTTTGTAACGTCGCCGAAGGCACCATGCAGTTTTGTGCTGGCGGGGGCTACTTTTTTGGACGGTCGGCAAGAGGCTTTGGAGCTAGTTTTTGTAACCTTTTAGAAGGCAGCGTTAGGCAGTGGAGGCGGCCATGCAAGGAGCAGGTCCGTCCTTCAGGGACATGCAGTTTTGCGCTGGCGGAGGCTACTTTTTTGGACGCTTGTCAGATGGATTTGAAGCTAGTTTTTGTAAGTTTCAGAAGGCAGCGTTAGGCAGTGGAGGCGGCCATGCAAGGAGCAGGTCCGTCCTTCAGGGA
>Ga0126342_10021524_pt1 | contig 10744 bp, 11 predicted proteins | sample Cyp1metagenome_FD_92528 | JGI IMG/M metagenome (GOLD analysis project Ga0126342, IMG submission 92528) | Coral microbial communities from Lord Howe Island, Old Settlement Bay, Australia - Cyphastrea 1 metagenome | ecosystem: Host-associated > Invertebrates > Cnidaria > Coral ... | reverse complement strand
TTTCACGTAAAGCTACAGCAAGCTGAGGATTTTTTCTTTGCAAGGCTCAGGTCGTGCGTTTGGCGCGCACACGCAGTTGAGCTTCAACAGCTGCCAATTGCTCTTCCAAGGATTCTGCCTTTTACCTGCCTCTGCCATGATTGTGGAGTAGAGAGAGAGACCGTAACTTCTGCTCCGTTGGGTAGCTCCTGACACATCACACGGTCCATGCTGTTTACTTGCAAACAAACTAGACGACGGAATCTCCAAAAGAACCTCCACCAAGTCCTTGTGCCAAAATGGCAGGTGGCAGTTTGACCTTATCCAAACACATCTCCAACTGAGTCTGTTCGGCCGTGGACAACATTCGAAACACCCTGCCACGGATCTCAGAAGAAAGCCTCAAAACCCTCATCTGGTACAACAGGTTTCTCAAGTAGAGATCTATTCTGTCCACACGATCTTGTTCCTTCATCTTGTGATCGAACACTACCGCCTTCTCCTGCAAAAGTGTAACAACAGCTTTCTGCACTTTGCTTCCAAGTAATTTTGTGTTGGGGCAAACATCTAGAACGTCAAAAAGCAGCCCAGCGGTTTTCACCAACCAGGAGCCATGCACTGTCGCTTGCCATGTCGCTTGCAGAGGGCCGGAAGGTGGAGGACAAAGTAAAGCAAAAAGGTCAGTCGTCTTTTTGTACCTCAGGTAGTTGAACAAGAAGGCGTGGATGTCTTGAATTGAGATCGTCGGGTCTGCTACTAACCTGGGACGAGAAGATTGGTATCTTCTTCTTCTTCCACAGCAGCAGTTTGTCTTTCAGACAAAGCAGACGCCAAAAGTCTAAACACACCCCATTGAGCAAAATGCCCTGGCCAAAATGTCCACACCATCTGCAGAATCCAAGTAAAAAAAAACAAATAAATTGATATCAGGTAAATTGCAACAGAGCACAAGTAAAATTTCAGCTTTGTCACAAGTAAATAACAGCCAACAACTGCACAGCGCACTAGAACAAATCAAAAAAAATAGAAAAATACACAAGTGAACACATAACATGGTTAAAAAAACAATGCCAAAAAATAGTATTCCGAAAATTACTTCTACAAGCAAAAACCATTTACTTATATAAGTAAAAAATTACTTGATATAGTAAATAGTAAATAGTAAATTGATTTACAGTAATCTTGAACATATTGTTTACTACTAAATTGTAAAATTTACAGTAAAAAAAAGAGAACTAAAATTACCATATCCGGAGACTTAGGGTACCGAATTTGTGTTTTAAAAGCACACCAGGTTGCATGGTAGAATTTCCTGGTGACCAAACTACAATTCCAAAAATGACACTGGGGTCCCTGCATTCCAGTTCTCAATTGTCGGTGGCTGATAATCAAATAAAATCATCAAACCTGGAAAATGGAGGCTCATTTCTTCATCCGTTCTCCCAAAGAAAACATGGGTGTCTTCCACATCTCTATATCTCTTGAAAAAGAGCTACTAGGTGGCCCAGCGAAGAAGCCTTGGAGGATGCGCTCGGGTGTCCACAGGAACTTCAGTTGCATGTAGCGACCCAAGGCATTCAAGGTGAACCTGCGTGGATGCACAGTATGAGTTTTATCTATGGCAATGATTGGCACCGGTTTCTGGAAACATGGCTGGGAAATCCCCAAGCTAAATGGGCATTTGAATGAAAAACGTCCCGGGGAGTTTCCCTCGCGATGATTACCACAGGGTATAGTGGTAATTTCCTGCTCTCAATGATGCGACTTCTGTTCCCGCAAGCTTGTTCGCGCACTTCCTATTAACGGTTTATCAGGGAGCGGGCTGCTTCAAGGAATTGCGGGTCCCATCATTGGGACTACATGCCTTTTTGCACCTGGAAAGCCAGGAATAAAGGCTGAGAAGCGCTGTGTTGGTTTGCAATTTTTTACATGTTGGGGCAAAACCTTTTGAAACGCATGTTTGTATACTTGTTCTCGCAAGTAATGTCATCCCAGGACTACCGCAGGGATGGGAGGTAATTATCGCTTACAGCTGGAGTTGTTGATTCTTGATTGCGCGGAGCCCTCTAATCCACACACATTCTTAGCAATTGAAAAAGAGTATGCTATTTTGTTTGGGCTGGTACATGTGAAAACCCTATTTTAGGAGATGTTTAACATGTCATCACCCAGTCAGTTGTTTTTCCACAAAAGGGGCATATCTCAAAATCCAATATAACCCAACAGGTTCTCAATATGTTCCCCACTAATTCTTGATTGCCAATATGGGCACAAGTTAGCATTGGGGTATCCAAAAACGGATCCTGAACATGAAACAAATTGCACAACAAAACGAAGTGTGCACCGTTTTGTGGAGCTTAGAACCATCCCACGTTCAGGGTTGCTCCCAACTGCTCAAACAAACGGGGAAATTCACCAAATCTAGGTGTATAAAAACAACCCACCCCTGTGGCAATCATCTATGCTGAAACCCTGCATCTCATCCTGGGTGTGTCTGACAAGAATGTGCTACTCGCAGCTCCCATGATTTTGATTAATTAATCATACCCTCTGGTAAACTAACACAACTATGGAAAATCACAATTTGTTATGGGTAAATCAACTATAAATGGCTATTTTCAATAGCTATGTTAAATTACCAGAGGGTAATGTTCCCACATTTTTTCAAACCCATTTTGGGACCCCATCTCTTGAAGGCAACCGTGGGTGCACCTCCAGCCCCACCGCGCCTCCTCAGAATCGCAGCGGTGTCTTGGAGCCGTGGCAACAGAACTCGCTCCTGCATCTTTCCGACCTGGCGAAGTGGACCATCTATGATACAAGAAATATGTGGCGAATGTTTTTCCAGGAAACATATGGGGTTTGATTTGGTGGGATTTGTGAATTGGATTGATTGTTGCTCAATGTTGCTCAACAATTATATAAAGTGATTTCGTGATAACGGAGCACATATATAACTCATGATCGATGCACAGTCCAGCAGGGACGAGGGCCCCATTAGGCCATGATCCCAACCAATGGGAAACCTTTTCGAATGAAATTTGCGCGTAGTCTGCGTAAGGGCTGAGAAGAATGCTGAAAAAGGGAGCCGACAGTGAGAACTCTCTGTTCAAATCTGTTGCCATTCACCAAAAAGGCAGCACCCGGCCACAAATCCTACATTCACAAGATCGCCCGTGTAAAGTTTATAACCCCATCCACTGGCAGGTCAAGGTGATAATTCATATCCATATATATCCAGCATTAAGACCAACATGTAGCATAATAATAAGCCATCGCCAAACTTAGATAACCTGCAAAACATAATCTTAAAAGGTGCTAAAAACAAAGTGTACTAAACAAAGACGAATTGTTACTAAATCAATTATATCATATTATATCCCGTTTTATTCTCATGAAATGCTTTATACCCCTATGTTTGATGGTTTAACCCATATTGATTCATATAAGTATTTAAAAAAAGTGTTACATCCCCACTATATCCCCAAGATCGTTAATGAATTTAATCCCAGCCATGGTTGCTTGCATGGGTATATAGGTCAAAATTATGTATCCCAATCACAAGATGCTAAATATCTAAATACTAAACATCTAACAAAACCATCCAAAATCTCTGGTCCTGGGGCTTCACCATGGCTTCGCCCCCCAAAATTTTCCAACGGCCCGCCTCCAACTCGCCCCCCCGTGTCACCCGTTGCCTCCACGTCCATCTGCTGCGTCAATGCTTCCAGCTGCGCAGTACCTCGGCAGAGCCGCGCGAGGCGCGCGGCGGCGGCGGCATCACCTGCCGGTGCCCGTTGGTTGCTGGGGGAGACACCAACAATAGTTAAAATGTGGGGGTGGTTCATGTGGTCAAATCTTTGGTGATAAACATGTTCATTTTGATTTTGACTTACTTGATTGATTGACTGGTGTTACTTTTACAAGGTTGTATCTGTTCATGGTCAAAACAATCTTGGATTACTTATTAACATATGGTAAGATACCATGAAATACCGGTCAAATTATTGTATATAATTCTATAGTGTGTAACCGGTGGGCATCCAATTACAATCATCTGACTATCTGGGAGGATCATCCCACATTGATAAAATTTAGGCAGTTTTCCCCGTTTCACCTCCCCTTCACCAATCGATTTCCCGCTGACTTGAAAGCCGAAACCAACATTTCATCCTAAAACATCTTAAAACCATTTAGATCCAATATGTCGAAATCAGCTGAATCAAAATAATTGTGCCGCCGGAAAAAAAAGTTCACCTTTGGGACATGCGATGCTTTTCCCATGTTGAAACCATGATTTTGGCCGGTTGGGAACCACCATCCCAAATAACAACTATAAATGATACCAGCCAAATTGAGATAGGTTGGATATACAATTGATCAATGATATATAAATTTCCGCTATACATTGTCAAATCCCTGAATGTGTTGGCGCTTCTAAGCTCAAATGAAACCCGGCCGCAAATGGTTTGTTTGGAAGCAACCGGGAAAAAAAAACAACAGTTAAGGATGTCACCCGCCCTATCATCCCACACGCCACCCTGGTTGGGACTCAATTACACAACCCCTTATCAGACACAACACATGGTTCTATTTCATTTTTGCTCGTCCTATGCGTCGAACCACAAATTTTCCACCCAAACCCACTAGCTCATCATAATCCTCCATATGCTTCTTGATTTACCAAATTTTCCCAAACTGCCATTTTTGGAAACCAATTTCCGAATTTCAATCACCCATTGTCGTCATCCAAAAATCCAAAAAATGCTGGCCGTGATAAGCGATAGTTTGCCCATAATTGCATGATTGGTATCCATTGAACTTTGCGAAGCCACCGAATAAACTTCATAACCAAAACTAAGGCCATTTCTCAATTTTCACAAAATACTTAATCGTTCAAACTATTAATGCCTGGCAAAAACGCCAAACAAACAATCCTTCCCTATCATTACAACCCCTTAACCATGGTAAGAACTAACCACGAATGATCCCAACGTGGCCTGCTGCATCCATTAGCGCTCGCTTCTGCGTTTCCAACTCCGCCAAGGCTCCACGCGCCACGTGGCGCTCCGCCAAGAGCGCCTGCAGGGCGCCCAGCGCTGCGGCACTGGCCGCCTGTGGGCCGCTGCGTGGGAGGTTGCTGTGGAAGGAGCGGTTTCTTGGAGTGAATGTGCTCAGGTAGGTGGAAATATTTGAATTTGATCAAGATGATTGAAGATTTTTGCAGGAGACAAAATTCATTATACACCTTAGCCGTATTGCACATCTGGAAAAATGTGGAAAATTGATCAACCCGCCAAATAAAGTGCATTGGGATAGTCACGGCCAAGAACGATCGAACTGTGCGGCCTCCCGGCTTTGCAGTTTTAACATATCCGGTAAATATTATATACAATTATAGTATACATACATTTCCTGAAGATGGCACAAATATACTCCCAATCTCAGATTGGAATAAACAGGGTTGAATCTTCTCAAAGCAGGCAGGGGCAAAGAGACGCAAACTGAACCGCCAACCGCGTTGTCCTAATTACAAACTCAGCGGCAACGAATCTGCAACATGTTGTAGCGCCTGGCGCAGCGATCGAAGTGGTGTGCCTGGCAGAAAATACAATGGCAAGTGAACAGGGCTGGAACCCATCTGCCGCGCAGACCATACAATTTGCCTCCGTCTACCTCGCAAAATTGGCCAAATGTAGGTAACAATTGGAAATATTGTAAACATCTTAAGGTTATGAAAAACATGCCAGCAACATGGATTTTGAGGAATGTTAGTTTTTGTTAACCCCATGCCCTTCTCTCATGAAAATTGTAGGATGGTGATGCCACGCCTGAGATCAACTGGAGCTGGGCAAGCAGTTCTAGCAAAGGATCGCCCAGACACTTGCCTGAGAAGCTTGAAGTTGCAAACCCAACGTGATCCTTGAAGTCGGAACAAACAAACATATTTGTCCAGCAATGTATCGAGATTGTTTTAAGTGTTGCAATGTTGATACTAAAATGCATGAGTTTCAAGACGCTGTGGGTATGCCAGCGGCCTATGGATCATTCTTTTCTCGGGATGGTCGCCGAGGGAAGAATATGGAAAACCATGTGGTTCTGGCCAGCAAATGGGAGTCTCCTCTAGCTTCGCCTTCAGCAGAATGTTACAATCTGTTTCTCGGCTTTGGGCAACAACATTAGCATTGTAGTTAAGTAGAATTGATAATATGTGCCCTCAAACGTGGTTCTGTTTTGGGCAACAACAGAGCCTCTTTGGTTTATGGTCGCTATACTTGCAAAAACAAAATCTGTCTGATGGCTCGACTGTTTTCAAAACGGACACCATGACCTTCATGAAGCCTGTGATGTCTTCATCCATAGACAATGTTTTTTTGCATTCAGGATTCTCTCAGCAGACACCAGCATGCCAACAACCACGCTATAGAGCTTGGATATCCGAGTCATCACCTGAGTCATGGCAATCCCTTTTTTTGAATCATCCCGCTGTAGGGAAATAGCCAAGGATAAACCACAACTTGGGGATGGTTTACTGGTGACCAAGCGACTCAGTCCATGGTCCGTCTATGTACCCTGAACGGTCACATCTTGAAATGTTACAGAAACTTGTTTCCAACACCTTCCTGCACCCAGTGATCCATGCGATCCCTATCAGTTTCAACCTGCCAGTTCAAATTTAATGGACCGCCCGGACGTCCATGGCATGTGTTTGGTATATCTTATGGCGCAAATATGCAACACATAAAATCAAAGCAGCATGACAGCGCACAGCCTAGCATCATATAGCCCCTTACTACAAGAACCCGTGCCTGACGAGCCCCCTGTGGCGGCAAGGTCCTTGGTGCAATGCGTATGGACTGAAAAATCAAAACTCCGGCGGCCAGAATTTTTGTTATTGTTTGATCATTATGGGTTCAAGTCATTTCAGGGGCAAAATTTAGTTGACCAAACAGTTGCAGTTTCCAATTCAACTATTTTCGGAGAACACACGAAATGCATGAATTTTAAGATCATAATAAGAAATGTATGTTTGGTGTTTTTGTTGAGCAAAACTTTTTTCGTTTGTATGTGGATTTGGATTGGCATTTATGCTGAAAACAAAACAAACAATATAAACAATAACTATAACAAACACATGCATCCAAAAGTGATATGAATGCTGCCAGCCAAAACGATTGTATAGGCAAACCGAAACACAAGAGTACACGACACCTCGCGAGCCACATGCCATCCTCGCTCACTATAAACTTATCATCTGATGGGTGTTGGGCTGGCCTAAACATGAAATCCTCTATTCTGGAATGATTTTGTCCTGCAACTGATGCTTCACCGATGACACGCCCCAGCCCAACCGTCTCCCTGCACCAAGCTTCTGCAACGTTCCCAGGAGCGGCGACGGTCCTTGCGCTCCAGGTTTCACAGCGCTATCAAGGAGCTTGGCCAAGGCCACTTGCAGGGCCAAAACTGTGGACCTGGGAACCAGGGAACCGTGGGGCGTTGGAGCGCATTATTGACATGATGAATAAATATACTTAAATATACATAATAATACTGTAAATAGGATGTACGCATAGCCCCCTAAAACAATGAAACGTAATTTGCATCTTTTCGGGTTTGCATTGGGTTTCTTATCCCATATCTTCGTGCATGGGTTGAAATTAATCAAAAATGGCTATGACCAGTTTACAACATCATATTATGTGCTTTTTTTGTCCGAAAACAGAGGCGCACAGCCCCAAATATGGGTGCGGGTTAGCGCGGGTCAAAAGGGGTACCGCAGTTTTTGGATGATGCCGATGCCGGTGCTGAAAATCGATCAACTGACATATATATATATATACAGTATATGTTTTTACTTTTTTTTCCTATGCATCCTTGCCTATCCGCTGCGAACCCGATGAATTTGGCAGTTGATTCGCTCGGTGTGTGACGCCGTGCGTTGTTTCTTTTGTGAGGGTAAAGCAAAGTGAAAATCCCGCCCACTATTGCACGAGGACCCGGATGGCTTCATGTGGGCAAAATCACGAAGGCACCGGGGTACCCGCATCACTTTGGGAACACCAAACGCATCACTTCAGGCAACATCCAGAAATCACACACTCCTCACACTTTGGACGGTCACTCTGGGCAACACGGAAAACATCACTTTGAGCAACACGGAAACCATCATTCTTCTTATCTAATTACTTGATTTAGCCATTTAGGGTTTGGTTGGGGGGTGGGGAGGGATCATTCGTCTTATAGAATTACTTGACTCAGCCATTTAGGGTTTAGTTGGGGGGCTGGGGAGGGATCATTCTTCTTATAGAATTACTTGACTCGGCCATTTAGGGTTTGGTTGTGGGTGTGGGCAGGGATCATCCTACTTTCTCTACTTACTTGACTCAGCCATTTAGGTTTGGTTGGGAGGTGGGGAGGGATCATTCTACTTACTTCATTAGTTGACTCAGCCATTTAGGGTTTGGTTGGGGGAGTGGGGAGGGATCATTCCATTTATATCATTACTTGACTAAGCAATTTAGGGTTTGGTTGGGGGGGTGGGGAGGGGTCATTCTTCTTATAGAATTACTTGGACTCAGCCATTTAGGGTTTGGTTGGGGGGTGGGAAGGTATCATTTTTTCATTTTCTAATTATTGATGATGATGATGATGATGATGATGATGATGATGGGGATGAGGTACCCCGAAGCGATGCATGAGGCGTAGCCCGAAGCGATGCACTCGACGTATCCCGAAGCGAGAGCCTTACCGGGAACCGGCAAGAAGTGGGTTACATTGCGGCATTGCCGGAGAAGTCCAATCTCAGTTTGAAGCAACAAACATGGGTGTATCGGGAAACCAGCGCTGATGGAAATATCATTGGCGCAACTCAAGACTATGTAGCGCAATCAGGTATTAATCAAATCATATATCAAATCGCAAAACATCTTGGGGTGTCTCAATGGCAGATTCTGTGGGATAAATCAACCAGCCGGATGGTTCCTGTGCGGGCTTGAGCATGCAGCAGGATCCACAAAAACTGCTGGACCTGTTCATGGCATACAAAGACACGTAGCAGCAACAGATACGAGGACACCAAGCCCCAAACGCTGCACCACGGAGCAGCTCATCTTCTTTTGGGAAAGGTGGAAACCTGAACAGTTCAGCGTCATGGCTCAAAGTGAAAATCTTTCAAGGGTCAACGGCAATCCCTGGACCATTCTGGACCCCATTAAGGCTCCTTCGTGAAACAGCGAGGCTTGGCAGGCGCCGAGGGACCGGAGGCCGCACACGGCGGCCAAGAGTTTTGGAGTTTGCGCATGTCTCCACGTGGATGCCAGTTCCTTTCATCTCGTCGCTTCCAGATGGCCCAAGTTTGAATCCCACACCCCTGTTTCCAACTCATAGACTCTGAAATCATTGTTTCTTGGGTGAATGTATCCTCTCAACCTCCAAGTCGGCAGGCTCTATAGTTGGATATTAGTTGGATGGTGGGATGGCATGTGGTTTCAATGCGTCTTAAACTTTCAAGATCTTGCAGGCGTTCCAAGAGAATACACCATCTCCCGCTGCTTTTTGTCGGCACCCGGTGTCCTCCAACCTCTTGGAATTTGTCCCTGAGATGGGGCGCCAAAGAGGTGAGCGTGGGGCTGTGGGAATTTCCAGGCCTCAAAATTGACGAAAATTGGGCTGAATACAAGGATGTACCATGAATACCAGAATATAATCCTTCCAAAGACAAACATGTGGGACCAATTTGATCCAAGTTGTATAAAGTTAATTCTCTGCCCGTTTTTAATCTTTATTTTTTACATCCTTCATTTCTTACAGCATTTTTTGGGTTTTTCTGCACTCAAACCCTCTGCCAAGGCGTATCTTCATGTGGTCTTCAGTCAAACATTCCCGGACGTGTCCACCAGCAGCCCAGCCTGAAAGCAACGCGTCCAACAACTCAGAAGTGACATCTTCCGAAGCATCTTCCATACTTCGGCGGTGGTGGACAGTTCAGATCATTTGGTTGATGTAGTAATTAATCGGCACCGTGCTGTCATATGATGGTGTGCTACTTTTGATGTTTGTTTGTTTTATTTTGCCTGGCGATCAGATTACTTGTTAACTTAATGATCAATTTTGAGAAAAGATGCGCACAGATTCTCTTGGCATAGCCGCCCGTGGGCTCATAGCCTTGAAAAAATGCTACAAGTTTGACTCTCGAGCGGCTCTGTACATTCCGCTCTTGGAAAGTATGGAGCCCAAATTCAACAGTCACCAACGTGCCAGAGTGAATCTAACCTCGGCCTGTATATAAGCATGCCAATGTGTCTGTCCATTCCACTCTTCAATGCAAGTCTCACTTTGTCTTCCAATGTCCTTCCTTCCCCAAACTCACAAAGCACTGCAAAAACCAGTCGGCATACAATGGAATGACAACGAACAACATTTTAGCAAATGAAGTTTGGACGTTGGAAACGTTCTCGGCTGCATGTTCTTTTCAGTCCATGGGTTCGCATCATCCAATCTAGATGTCGCAAATGGCTTTTCTCTCAGGAAGATTTCTGCATGGTGACTGGTTCGTTCAGCACGCGTGTTGCTTCTGTGCCATGGGAAGCAGCAAACCATCTCTGGCCGTGAGCGCCTTTGCCATGGCGTCTTTGCCGAAAAATATGCAAACAGAGGCAGCTGCAAGAAAGAAACAAACTTGGCGGAGGAGGGAAACCACCATGGAAGCTGGTTTGGTGGAACCAATCACCAACTCCTCCTCCACTGTCCAGGGAAGCTCTCGCTT
>Ga0126342_10021523_pt1 | contig 10744 bp, 13 predicted proteins | sample Cyp1metagenome_FD_92528 | JGI IMG/M metagenome (GOLD analysis project Ga0126342, IMG submission 92528) | Coral microbial communities from Lord Howe Island, Old Settlement Bay, Australia - Cyphastrea 1 metagenome | ecosystem: Host-associated > Invertebrates > Cnidaria > Coral ... | reverse complement strand
GATTGAGCCAAAGAAAGGGCTGCAGAAACCAATTGCCATACATATATACTTCATACTCGAACCTGGATGCACACATCAGCAGTTAGATAAATGCTGCAGGTATCTCGAAATAATATATCTACAAACAAAATCATTAAGACTTCATTTTTTCAATAATTATTGAATTTTTTCAATAAAAAGAAATTCAATAATTATTGTTTTTTTCAATAAAATATTGTTTTTTTTCAATATTATTATTGAAAAAAAAACAATATTTTCTACGTTTCAATCCGGATTGAAAAAATTCTGGATTGAAAAAAATCAATCCCTGGACCCTCAGGATAATTTCATCTCCCCAAAAAGTCGGACCCTTCAGGCCATCTTCTGTACATGTCTCGATCTTAATCTTGGTCAGCGAGACATCTCCAAAATAGATCTATTATGATCTATGAGTGTTTCGCCCCCTCCGAAATGATCCAAAACGCATCAGGAGGTGCTACTTCAACAGGGGAAACAAAAATCATAAGAAATTCATCAGCCCGTACACAGCTCCTGCCATCAGCTTGTCTTCAGGTTCGCCCTGCGCTTGGTCATCGACATGGTTGCCTCAGTTCAGCTCTCAGGCTGCGGCTTGCGCATCCGACTGCAGATCGAAGCGGATCCAGGAAGCGCCAAGAAGTGCTTGCAGCACCTTGGATTTCCATGGAAATCCCCAAACTCAATGGAGCTTTGAATCGGAGAATCATCCATAAATATCCACATATATCGAAGGGTTTCCTATGGAAGATTTCCATTTTTGATCATATAAATCATCTAGAAATGGGCCCATTTTGTAGCATGGCAAAGTGTAAAATGTCCAGGGGCTAGATGTGACCTGGGTGTTTTTAAGGTGATGGGCCCATTGTTTTTCCCAATGGGCAACCCATCCTTGGGGGAATCTATCTATCTATATATATATATATATATATATACTATATATATATATATATATATAGTGACCGACTTACACTTAGTTGTTTTCCAAAATTTTGGAGCCAACACTTAGAACCTCCCAAATTTCAGTAGAAATGCGCTCGACACTGAGAACCTCCTTATACATATATGTATATACACATATATATTATTATATATTTACATATAATATAAACATGTATAAATACATAAATACATACATACATACCTACATACATACATAGATAGATAGATACAAAGACACAAAGATACAAAGATGCATTATTATATAGGTCCGCCTCTATCATTTGCCTCTAGTTGCAGTGCCTGAGGTGCCCCATGATTATCATGATTCACCTTTTTTTCACAATCATTTGATGACTTTAAGAGACATGAAGGGACACACAAAAAAGAAACGGGCCCTCGGCTGCGAGGGAATTTTGCATTGTTGTCCCATTGGAGGCTTGAATCGGCTTGAACATCTTGAAGCCAATCTTGAAACCTTACTTCGTTGGAAATTGGTTGTCACATCTTGTCAGGCTACTAGTAGTATGTAGCCAAATACCTGGTGGGTGCTTAATTGCGAAAACACGATGTCAAGTTGAGGGGATGATGTTGAGATACGTTGAGATTTTAGTCGAGGGAGCAAAAGTATTGATCAGGACAAAAGCACATGACCATGGCGTTCCTTTTTGGGGGGCTGCCCTGCTTCGGTCTTCATCCATAGTTGAAGTTAAGCCACTGTTGCCTCAAGAGATGACATACCAACCTCTTCCCAAGCTTGGAAAATCTGTGGTTTCCTGTTGGTTTTTCCTTAAACCCATCCATTGATGGACGGCTGAGGCAATATCCCCTGAACTTGCTTCCCTTCGAAAAATCCTGTGAGCCTTTGGTGAAAGAGCTGCTCTCTCAGCGAAGCATCCCTTTACCTGAGAAGATTCAGGAGGCCAGGTCACGTGAAGGGCCCCAAAAGGAGGAGGTTGTACAAAATGCGTTTAATCTAGGACAGGAATGGAAAGTATGAATGGTGAATGGGTATTTGCTCTGTGGTTTTAACATGGTTTAATAGTAATTTACTTTAAGACTTTCGCTCCTAATTGCCCAGGAACTAAGTGACTTACACTTTTCAGGAGCCATGTGATGCTGGGCCAAGACCCTGCAGGCGCTCTATAAGAATTTGTTGCGCGCATTAGCCTTCTCAGCTACTGCAGCCTTGCAGTCCTCTAAGTTGGATGTCTTCGGCATTTGCGTGGATCCCAACTTTCGTCGATGAGGAAAGCTGCTTCCCTCGATGGATCTCAATGGTTCACTCACACCGCCGCAAGTCTGGAGGCCTGAACTCGATGCTGATAAGAAAAGCAGAACGCTCCAAAAAGAACAAGCAAAGTCGAACGCCGGCATCCATGATGAACACCTTGACAAGCCATCGGTTGCGCGCCATTCACTAGCTGATCGCCTTTGCCGTCCGCAACAATCTGGCACGAATCATCACGAACATCTGGAAAAAAATGATGACACGATGGGAAGAAAAACAATTTTCTCAGCACACGAATCATATACTGGAATATCTTCCAGTGCATTTTTTGGGGGATTGGGGAAGTTCCATGTCAGGGGACCTCTCAAGTGTGATGAACTGGAGTTTCCTGGCCCCAAGTTTTTAGGAGGGCGACCGACTGCAGTACCGGCTACTACTGGGAGAAGGGCCTCCAACTGGATGGGTCAGCCTGTCCACTGGCACCAAACAGCCACTCGGCCATGGATGCTGTGGGCTTCCACACAAAAGGAATAAGGGGGTTGCAATCACGATTTTTTTGGAGATTTCAGAGGTACAGTGCCTCTGAAGACGTATTTGTGTCTCAGGCTGCTTGTCCTTTCAGAGAAAGTCTGGATGGCCTGTGGCGGCGTTGACAAGGGTGGGCTACTTGTGAGACAAGGCACGGTTTGGTGACCGGAAACATGACCCTCAACTCAACTTCTTGCCGTCTTTGCCTCCCATGTTCTATGTGCATATCTACGCCCTCTGATAATCTCACTCACTAGAGTCACTAGAGGTGAGAATCCCCAGGTCATCCCTGGTTGTAGGGGGTTGCCTTTGCCCGAAGGCTGCGAGCTCACGTCCGAGCTGTTACCAGAACGGCTCGCGAGCTTTGACGGCTTGACTTTGCGGGTTCGGGGCCTTCATACAGTATTCCCTCATAGGGCACCCCAGGTGTTCTCAGGATTGGTTAAACGGTAAATTCTACAGAAAAACCCTGTAGAATTTGTGATGCAAGCCCCGGTTTCCTCGAAAGTCACTTCTTGGTTGATTCGTGAGAACATGGTCTAGCAACACAAGTCCTGGATGTGTTCTGGCTGTCACAAAAGGTCAAGCGTCCGTTTACCAGTACCTTGGAACTCAGATGGATTAAGATTGGATAAACTTACTGGTGCTTAGTAGGGAATGGATGGGAATGGGGGAATGGGGTGATTATTACTAGTGATTATGGATCATTCCCGAAAATCCCTGCGTTTAGCAACCCATCCACGTTGCACAACAAAGGACTGGAGCGACGGTCCAGGAAATGGAACCTGTCGTTGACGGGTCACGTTTGCATTACCAGCTGCTGGATGGATCTGGTCCTAAGACCGGCTGGGTCACTGTGCAGGAAGGGAGCAGATGGTTCTGGATGGCTATTGATGGTTGATGGCATTGGGTGGCTGTTGGCGAATGTTGGCAGTTCTTAGTTGGTTGATGTCCGTTGATGTCCTTTTGTTCATGGCAGTTCCCTTTGACGAAGTCTGAACGGGCAGGCATTTTCGTGAGTTGTATATTCGTAGATCAGAAAAATGCTGATATAGATGTAATTAAACATACATTATCATTGACATCAGCATGAATCTTCCAGTTGCTGTGTGAATTTGCTGCGTCGAGCCAGGCTCAAGGGAAGGAGTTGATGTGCAAAGCAGTTGCATCAGCAATCGCGGATGCGCCAGCCTGCGAGCATCTTGACACCACACAAATGTCCTACTTAGTAAATCAGGGATAAATCGCCCATCATCAACAACAACAACATCATCACCACCACCATCACCATCACCATCACCATCACCATCACCATCACCATCACCATCGTCGTCATCATCATCATCATCAGTTCATTACTGTTCATTACTGTTCATTACTGTTCATTACTGCTCATTGGTTGGCATGTTCATGTTCTTGCCGTAAAAAACATGCCTGAGTGAGACAGTTAAACGGATGCAACACCAAGCTTTTTGGCACTGTCAATGCTGCTGCAGCTACTACGGTCGCAAAGATAGCAATCCTCAACGGCATGTTTTGTGTAATTTTTCATTTGAGGCCAATCAAAGAGAGGAAGATTCGAATCTTGGCACTAGCAGGCAGGTGCAATTTGTTCTTTGGCTCATTTCAAGCTTCGTGCGCGTTTCCTCTCCTCAAGAAAGTCTAGCAAAATATCCGTCGAGCCTGTGGGAAGGGGATGATTACGTGTTTGGTGCCACCAAAAAGGAATGGTTTGTATTTTGCCACCTTTCTTTTGGTGCAGGCAGTTTGACCTGTAAAGAAATGATCCGCTACCAGTGTGGACCTCTGGCGGCCATGTTGGGCAAGGCAGGCTATGCTGCACCGATGAGAAAACCTGAGAGATGTTCTATCCACCTACCATACCCTATCGTGACTTCTTGAAAAACATAGATGTTCTAAAGGTAAACAGGTCCGCTCTCATCAAACACAGCCATACCCGCGGGTGATCAAACGCAGCCCTGGAAAATCCAACTTTCGTCGTCCCCCCAAATATCATACAGCTCAAGGGCCAATGAAATGCAAAACATATCACTGATTTATGCATGATGGATTTTGATATGTTTTGACATGCTTTGACATTATTGACCTGGTTTCATTATTTAGCATTTTTCACCCATCCCCATGTGCTAATCACTGACGTATCCTCAGATTTCATGGAGGAGACAGCCGAATGGACCTTTGCTGAGGGAACAGTGCAGCATCCCTGGGACGTTTCGGTACACCTCAGTGACTTTGAAAAAGCCTTGGTGGGAAAACGCGCCTTGGATCTCCTCGGATGGCAAGTTAACCAATAGATTGAAGGGTTTTTTTCAGGAAACCATGGTCAGCTTTTAGGCGTGTTTCCTTCCGGGAAAGCGGACATAAGAGGGGCTCAATATGGGGCACCAAGAAGCTCACAGCAAGGATCCACAAGTAACTGTTTTTGTTTAGCATTTTTCATGCCAAACGATTCCCTTTTGAGGGTTGGTAACTGGCTCAAACGATGACTTTGCACCAGACCAAATTGTGATCATGCCTCTTGTAAGAAAGGTGTGCTGCCCATGAGGTTGCCTCAAAAAGTGACCCATGGACCGAGGACAGCAGATCTGGTCCTGGTATGAAGACATCTACCACTGCCCCAAGGACAGGATTGGCCTTGCGAGCCTTGTAATTAGGACTTTATCAAAGGGCTGGAAGCCGATGCTGGAAGTGGAAGTATGTTCCTTGTGGTTCTGCCCCGGAGACCGGTTCAAAAATAGGATGAAATGAGCGAGTCCGAGTTCGCAAGTTTCTGAACACATCACAGGAAAGAAGCATGATAGAAAAGCAGTTTGACAAAGAAGTCGTTGTGGAGACAGTATCCTGGCATAACCTATGCCGTGGTTGATAACTTGCTTTGACACGTTGACCTGCAGAAACGTTGAAGCCGAGGTCGAGATTGAAGATAAGGTGGAAAAACTACAGCAAAGACTAGAAGAAGAGGGGCCCTTTGACGTTGTCATTGGATTCTCTCAAGGCAGGATGGAAGACCCCTAGAGCACATAAAGGGGCAACATTCTGATATGATGATGATGATGATGATGAGAGATGCACTACTAACCCTTACAAGCTAAATTGCTAACCTCAAGAGATCTTTGCCTAACCCCAACAAGGTAGATAAGTTGCAGGAAGAAATGTCTGGTAGAGTTTCCATTGGCCAAAACTCTTCGGTCAAAAAATTGATGCAGTGTGAAGCTGTGTTTGTTTCTCTGAGAGCTGAGCTGAACAGTCTCGTGATGATGATGATGATGATGATGACGACGATGGTGATGGTGATGGTGATGATGATGATGATGATGATGATGATCCGCGTCAGGATGTTGAATGGTTTTATGATCACATAGGTCACCTTTAGTGTCATGATGACGGAGCAGATGCGAGGGTATCCCAGCGTATCGCTGCGCCAGGGTGTATCATGATGCACTTCCTTATTGGACTTCTTTGGAAAGAAGGTCGCTCCATTCCTTGGAAGCTGAGTATCTTTTTTGAAGGCATCTGGGGCAGCCGCCGGCACAAAAATCTATGAAATGACATTACGTGACTGACTCATTGCAGCACTTGCTACTTGGAATGGTGTTCGCTGTTGTTTTCTCGAGCCCTGGGCATGTCCTATCAGTGTTCATGTTCGCCCAACCATGCAATGCGCTGGCTCATGCTGGCTCTATTTCTCTATTTGGCCGACTTGCTAGATTTAGTGAAGGCAACGGTCCTTCCATGTGACAATGGGTCAGTTGCTGCACCTTGCCGTGGCAGGAATGCACATCCGAGATCATCGCTATGATAGTTTATTTGTGGAAAGCCTGCCACATCGTCCCTAGGAGGCATAAGTGGTGATAGTGAATCTATGTGAATCTGGTGGTAAACCTATCTGAAACCTGGATCTCTAGTGAAAGCCTTCTCAGTTGCAGCACCTGAGGCACGATCCACATTTTTGGCAAGGCCTCACCCTACTATTTGTACGCCAGGGAGGGCTGGTGCAGCTCCAAAAAGGTCGAGGACTATTACCAAGATCCCGAGGTGCTGCTGCACCAGGAGGGCCATTGCTTCCCAATGCTGCAGCCTGATGCGAAGGAGATCTATGAGGTACTGTGCCAAGAGATCAAGCGTCATGGCCTGGAGAAATCTTGAGATCTTGGTGAGGCGCAAGTTTGGTGGATGGACCAGATGGAAAGTTGGTGCAAATCATGGATCAACTCGAAGTGCCTTCGCCCGTGAGATCCTGCGATATTCTATGATTTCGGGGATCCCATGGTGCTATCAGCCCTGATTTCAGGGTGTCATTTCAGGCCGGAGATTGCTGACCCTTCCTGGAAGATCCGCCCCCGCCGTCGAAACAGTGGCGGACCAACACCTGTGCCCTGGATGTTCTGAAAAATCCAGGAAGCTGGAGCTGCTGGTGCCTCATCTCTCAACCGAAAAACCCGCAGTTGCGGAGACAAAAGGGATACAAGTTCTTGGAAACGTGGAGGGGTGCCTTTGGTTTCCCAGTGTGGCGGCTGGAAGTTTGAAATGGGAACTGCTAAACTACTAAACATGTGTTTGTAAACATGGGTTGCAAACAGATACAGATTTGAGCGATTGATGATTGGATATGATTGGCCATTGAGAAAATATGATCCAGATGTTGTAAATGCCACATTGACACATCTATATAGTTCAACTTTGTGGTCATGACATGCTGTTGGCGAATGATCGTTGCACAGGCGACAGCCACATACATATCCTATGTTGCCATTAGGCCTTGGAGGAGCTAAGGAGGCTACTCCCAAAATATCCCAAAATCAATTTGCAGAAATTATACACATAATCTGGGTAAATTATAACGACCTCACTGTTCTCCCTCACTGGAAATCATGGTTAATAAGGGGAATCATCCCCAAATGGCCCAACAATTCAGGCAGGTTAGTGAATTATTATAATTTACCCAGATAGATCATTAAGATACCATTGGTTAGCTCCAAGTTATATTCCCATCATATCCCAGAGATTCCAATATCATTATATATTATTATATACCCTCTGGTAAACTATAGACAACAGACATGTGCGATGCGAAGCATGGACATTTCGAAAACCCTTTGGCCATGGCCTCTTGAGGCCGAGAACTATCAGAGGCGCAACGGCGGAGGCGGGCGCCCCAGTAAGTGGCCAGTGGTTCACCGTTACCCCATCCCTGGGTATCCCGGGGCCGGAGAAGAGTGGAGCTGATGTGGGTGTGGTATGGGATGGTTTACTGGTTCAAATTGACAGTGCCTCAAAAAATCCCATAGTTTAACAAAAGTCTTCTGCGAGAAAGCTCTCTCAAAATGTCCAGGATCTGTGAAAATATCTAACCTCTCTGGATCTTTGTGGTTTTCTGAGTCTTTCAAGTCTCAGTTTGACCCTGAGAATCTGTACTTTTTAGAAAGTAGTCTTCCAACCCCCAGGTTGCGGGTGCAGTTCGCCTAATAAGTGGCCTTCTTCCAACCATAACTGCAATGGTTAATCCCAACTTATGGAGGTGTATACCATAGTTATATCAGTTATATCATGATTATCATGTCATATCCATTGAAAACAGCCCCAAGTAGTAACAGCCCCAAGTAGTTAGCACTAGTTAGCAGTTCCACCGCCGGCCCAGGAGCCCCAGTTCCGAGTCGACCATCAGCAGTTCGTTTTTGCCAACTGCAGCTGCTGACGCTTCTGACGCTTCAGGTGCCTCATTGGGTGACAGTGATCATCATTTATAGCAAGATAGATAGATAGCAAGATAGATAGATAGACAGATAGATAGATAGATCGATTCGATTGGATATATATATAGATTGGATAGAAATTCAAACATTTGAGATACGTTTGATTTGATTAGAGATATGATGAAATATGACGAGATATGACGAGATTGGATTGAATAGACACAGAGACATTGATCAGCGCCAGGAGTCGAAGAGCTCATCCGAGAGCTACGGCAGTGCCAGGAGGACCACCCGGGTCTCGACGAGACCCGGACTGAGAAAACATGGGTTTGATGGAGAGAGAAATGGTTGATAGGTTGGGCATGGTTGGACAGATGGGCATTTTGGAGCTTCCAAGTTTCCAACTGTTTCCACTTGGCAATGTCACATTAGATCCAAGTGCACCATTTACACAAAGTTCTTGAAGTGCTTGAAGCGCAATGTTGTTTGTTTTGGGCCAGGATGCTGACAACATTGGTGCCTTCTAACTTCTATCCTGTCTACATAGACATTGATCACACATAATGATACATAATGTGCACGACTTTGTGTTGATCTTTCTTCACACCGGAGCTGTTGATCTTGCCTATCTCAGCCATATCTCGTTGTTTCCTGAGAACTTCTTGTATCTGTTCAATTTCTTACAAATGACTTGATAAGAGCAGATAACATCAATATTGGCTCAATGTCCCGCTGCTTGCTCTGATATTTTGCTGGACATCACAGCCCAGCTACGCCTATTTTTTGAATGATGTTCCATCAATGACCATGAACTGTTATGAAATTGTCCCTTTAATTTCATGAATAGATGTTTGATCGATTTCCCATAATTTCCCACAAAATTTCCCACTTGCCATTGATATCCACCGCCAGGAGCGAACAGCTGCCTTAGAGGTGCCATCGGCTGATTTAGCTCATGGTTAGTTAAGGATCACTTAATGGTTCTTAATTACTGTGGTTAGTTCATAGGTAACCATCCCATTAAACAAAAAAATGACCTAACCACGAAGCATTCCATTAACGAACCCTGAAGTATATATGTTTTGATAATAACCCATACCGTTAACTAATTGTGCAGGCTATCTTACATCGTCCCAGTTCCAGGGGTATACCGTAATAAACCCCGATAGTTTACTATACCACATTGTTGATGTGAGAAACATGTGACATGAACAGTGAGATGAACTAATACGACTGAAGTTAACATGCATTGCTGAAATATGCGTACGGCATGACCAGCATGGCATCATTGTACATGGATGTAGTTATGCCTAAAGAGGTGAGATTACACTTGTGGATGGGTGCCCTGTCTTGCGAGACTAGAGCTCACAAAAACAACATCTTGATGTTTTTCAGATTCTAAAGATTTTCATGGTTTCCGATGTAACAACTTGGCGTCTCCAACCATCTCCAACCACAGGGTGCGAGGCCGCCGCCAGGAAGCTTCTTCGGCGCTTTCAGAAGCACACGTCGCAGAAGAGAAGTTTCGAGTTAGGGCCTCGGAAGCGGTAAGTTGATGAGAGTTGATCGTCCAAGGCCGTCCGAGTGCAGGGCTGAGTAGACGCCCCCTCGCTTCGAGGGTAGGTGCATGACCGACAGTCCACGTTTTTCACCAATGGAAGGAAATCTGAACTGATCCTGAAAGGAGAAATTGAAAGGACTCAATCTAGCTGGTAACGGTTGACCTATCCAAGTTCATTCTTGGCCCCATGAATTGAAAGAACATGGAAAACATGTGTAGGCAGGAGGAGAAGGACTTCGGCCCAACCATTGCTTTGTTCTTGGCTCATAAGAACAGAACGCAAAGGAGCATCAGCCATGATTACAAGGCAACACTGGCCATATGGCATCAGTCGAAACGGATGGAAACGGATGGAAAAGGTGCATTCAACACCCACCTTAGCCAAGACCCATCCATGAATTTTAGAGTAGCTCTACTTCGTCTCAAGCAGACGCGCATCTCAAGATGGGCGATGAAACTGCAGGACTGCAAGATTTGACAGGAACCCAATTTGGGCAGAACTTGGCAATGTGGATGTCTCAAGCTTCACTCTAAGCCAATCATTGCCATACTTTATACGCTACCGGGAATGATGGGGAAATGCGTGGCAATTAGATGAAAATTACTTTACTTCGTGTGATCCCCACCATGACCTTTATACATTTTCTTACTGGCAAATCTTCTGGCATTCTATCTGACATATCTTCTGACATTCTATTTGGCATTCTATCTGGCATATCTTCTGGCATATGATCTGGCATATCTTCTGGCATATCT
>Ga0126342_10021522_pt1 | contig 10744 bp, 12 predicted proteins | sample Cyp1metagenome_FD_92528 | JGI IMG/M metagenome (GOLD analysis project Ga0126342, IMG submission 92528) | Coral microbial communities from Lord Howe Island, Old Settlement Bay, Australia - Cyphastrea 1 metagenome | ecosystem: Host-associated > Invertebrates > Cnidaria > Coral ... | reverse complement strand
ATAATATTATATATAATATATAATATATAATATATAATATATAATATATAACATATAATATAATATATAATATATAATATATAATATATAATATATAATATATAATACATAATATATAATATATAATATATAATATATAATATATAATATATAATATATAATATATAATATAATATTATCATATAATATAATATAATATTATAATATAATATAATATAATATTGTATATATATAATATATTATAGTATAATATAATACAGCTCTTTCTATGTTCTACAGTATATTTTTAATGTTTGGCTAGCTATTGTCAACTTCTGGCGGGTCAAAACATCCGAGGTGAACCCGATGCATCGTTGTTTCTTCCAGGGTTCTGTATGAAAACAGTAGGTATTGACCAAGAATTGTATACCTATACACTGATTTGGTCAAGTCAAAGATATTCAAGTTGAATCCATTTCAGCGTTTCCGAAGCACCAAACCATCTGATACCTCTGCTGTGATTTTTTGTCAGTGTGTTTAATGGTTTTGATGACCGAGTTCTGGAAATCCAATTTGTGTTCCACTTTGAGGTTAGTCTTCGTGATTCTTTTGTTGGAAATCACGGATCTGATGTTTGCCCTGGACAGCGTCAGTGCCAAGATTGCAGCGGTGCCTGGGCACTGTCCAACTCTCCAAACTGTTTTCAATTAGACAGAGTAGGCTCTAGCACACATATTTTTATCATATTTTCATATGTCATCATATTTCCACCATCTCCAGGTCTTTTTTGTTTTGTTGACCTTGAGCCTGGGCCCCGAATGGCCGCGTGCCGCGACGCCCCACGTTCCGCAACGCCGCCCGCGACGTTGCGACGTAGGTGCCAAATCAGTTCATCGCCTACAGTTCCACGGTGATGGCGGTGTTCTCCCTGCGTGCCGCCTTTTTCATTGTCCATGACCTGGTGCAGCAAATCGAGGTGACCGGTGGGGCACATCCTGGGGGTTGGTAGATGCTATGTAAGAAGTTGGTAAATAAAGCACATGGATGGCTTACCCATTTGGGTTTGCATGAAACATTTTAAGATCCATTTCTGGTAAGTCATTCATGGGCTGGTTTATTGTAGGCTTTACCACGTGATGTTGTATGATCCTCAACAAGTGATAAAACTACAGTGCTGGGATGGTTTTTCAAGTTGGTTTCCAACAGGGAAACCAGTTCAACCGAGGGCCATTTCCAGGCTGGCATTCCATTTGAAGCTCGGTGCTTGGCAACTTGTGGGTATCCCCCATGTCGAGACAAACGCTATATAGTACTGTTCAGTAGGAGGGATTGGTTTGGTGGTGACCTTCCCTACGAAATTGGGAGCCAATATGAGCTACTAAGAGTTTCCGAAGCACTTGATAGACTAAGAGCCAACAATTTGGTGTGCAATCCGTGACCATCTCCCCCACTTTTTGCACCTTTTGGCGTTTCTAGAAACACGGGTTTCACGGGTAACTGGATTTCCAATGAATCCAGGTTTTTTCCTGTGATGCACAGTACTGACATTTCCAGATTTCAGGTAGCCAGAGAACTTCTGGGGACTTTTTGGTACCTAACTTCCCTATCTCAGATTCCACATAGCAAGAAAGAAGTGGCAGAGTAGACAGGGATGCTACCCGTTTGCACCACCGCAGGTATTGAAGTGACTTGGCGGCTGTTGGACTGAAATGGGCAGTAGGTTGCTGGGTCTTAGATTTTTAGTGAACTGCTCAATTGTAGCTTAAGTAATGATCCATCTTTTCTTGGAGTATGTTGTTCTTCGATGGTGCCATACCCCACTTTGCCAAGCAAGCTTGGAACATCCAGGTACATTGGTATCGGTCAGAGTAGGGGTTTGCTTCTGCTTCCAGTTTCTGTTTTTTTGCCAGAATAACAGAAGCTTAGCAGAAGAACAACTTTTTTGGTAGGGTAAAATAGCTTTATTTCTGATGTTTGAACCATTTTGAACCTATATAAACATATGAAAAATCCACCCTGTCTGACATCCCGTGACCCGAGGTACGGCGTGGCCTTCATCGTGGCCTACATCGGTGTGCAGCTGATCTTGTCCACCTTTCGCTACGTGCCCGAGTGGAGCACCTGTGCAGTGTCGGGCCTCGTACCTTGGCGTAACCCTTGGGAAACAGTCCGAATTGACCCTCTGGTAAACTAGCTATTGAAAATGGCCAACAAAAAGCTATTGAAAATGGTGATTTATAGTGAGTTTTCCCATAAAAAATGGTGATTTTCCAGCTACGTTAAATTACCAGAGGGTACCCAAAATGAGTTGATGGTTACTCTGCCCCGGGAGTAGTTGACTTCGAAGTTGACTTCGAAGTTGACTTCGAAGTTATACGAAGAATATCAGAAAAGTAAAGTTTAACGGATAATTTAACACATTTGCCATCAACGGGGATAGAACATATGATATACATTAATATAATACTTGGTAACCAGATTGTTAACGACCTTTTGCTGGGTATCTAGGATTAAGCATGTACTGGGGATGTTCATGGAAATCAACAAGAATTGAAGAATGAAAACCAATGGACATCAACTATGAAAATTGGATTCCCAACATATTAGACAGTATTAGACATGGACATCAATTAACAATTGAGATATGGTCATCAATAGTCAGGACAAAATCCCTTCTCCGACTTGGACGCTTGGCTTTTTTCTTTATCCTCAGTGTATGGCGATGTATGGCGATTAAGATGGGGAACATTAGGGTCAAACATGGAAACACCTTCGACACCAAAAAATCGTAACTCGTTTGGGTAGGCGATGGAGTCTGGGGTGATACCCGACCGAGGTCATTCTGACTTGCTTGATGGTTTCTTGGCGTGACCAGGACGGTTCTACTGGACCAGCCAGTTACGTTTTTCCAACATAAAGCATGATGGACATGGTTATCAGATGGTTATGACATGGTTATGGGACATAAATGTTATGGTTATCAAATTAAATGGTTATGACATGGTTAAACCATGGTTATGACATGATTATGACATGGTTTGATTTTAACATTTTACATTGACGAAACCATGGGCCAACCCCAGGAATTCGGGACTTGTTAGCCGTGCCCAGGCCAGGTGTTGCGTCCCTTCAAAGGCACGTAGCAACTGAAGGTACGGCAACAAAGGGAAGCCATGATGCCAGCGGTGATCCCTGGGCTGTTTTACTTGGGGGGTACAGTAGATACCATTCTTGTGGCAAATGATCACTATTTATTTGGGAAAGCTCCTAATTAATCAAACAGGGTTTGAATAATCTGGGGTTGACACCCAAATGAGCACTGGCCGAAAAAATGATTTCCGTGTGACCATTGAACAACAATGAGAGACTAATGAAGAAAGAATTGCATCATGTTTGGCAGTGACTGGGGGTTAGACTACAATGTAGTTTCGCCTGCGAGATGATATTCTCTTTTCTAAAATTTTCTGGGATCTTTACATTTCAGTGTTATCAGTCAGTTATACCCTCATTACAATATCATTCATTACTAATTACATCTAATTACTAGATTATCCACACGATATTCCCATCAATATCCCCATTGAGTTCCTCAAGGTTGTCGAGTGGCCTTCAGCCCCTCTGAGATGCCAGGTCTGACTGTGGGTTTCACAAAAGGCGCCAGAGATTGGCAGAAAAAAAAAGTCGTGGCTTCCTGGAAATTGATGTGAAATGCGGAGATCAATGTATATAGTATATAGTGTATGTATATATATATATTGTATATATATATATTTTGTATATATATATATTGTATATATATATTGTATATATATATTGTATATATATATTGTATATATGTATATTGTATATATATATTGTATATATATATTATTGTATATACATATATTGTGTATATATATATACACATTATACATATTATAGATCTATGTTTCTTTTTGCCATGCATGGAAAACATAGACTGATAAGATGCAGTGATGCGTTTTTTTTTTTTTCCGGTTATCTAAGATCCGCCATGGGATCCATTGGTTTGAAAACCCCACGAGAATTCCCTGATGGTTTGGTGCGCAGCAGGATATCAGGGTGAGCCAACGAGTACCACTATGTGTATATACATATATATATATTAACATAATATCATATATATTATATCATATATATTATATATATATATATTATATATATTATATATATGATATTATATATATATTACATATATTATATATACATATTAGATATATATATTATATTATATATAAATTATATTATATTATATTATATCATATTATATTATATTATATTATACTATATTATATTATATTATATTATACTATATTATATTATATTATATACTATATTATATTATATTATATTATATTATTATATTATATTATATTATATTATATTATATTATATATATATATCATTAAATATCATATACATATACACAATGCAAATGGATAAGTGCAATAATAGAAATGGATGAACCATTTTTTTGATGGCAGGCTGATCTTTCTTTCATTGTTGTGGGCACTGGATAAAGCTTGTAAGCGGTTCGCTTCTTTGGTCATTTTGAGCGACTTTGATGGAGATTTCTTTGATATACAATAGACAAAAAAGGGGCCGAGAAAAAGACTGGCCCGGTCCGATTGATCAATGGCGTTCTTGGCAGCCAGTTGGAGCAGTAGAATCTGCCCATTTTTTGGGTAGTTGGAGGTTATTTCAGCATATTTGATCATTATATTTGATCATTAAGCGTGGGGGGTTTAGTCATCAGTTGCTGTCAATTCGCAGGTTTTGGCACGAAACTTGAGGTTGCAGCCCCCTGTATAAAGTGAACGTTGGACGATGAAGCTTGGTAGATTACACCCTTGCCATGGATAAATGCAACTAGGATGACAGAGTCTAACTGAATGCTCCTGCCGATTGCCTGCCGGAGCCATCACTTTGCTCACAAGCACAGACCGACTGATTACGGCTACGTTCTTGTTGCAAGTCTCAGCACAGTACTCAACGAGGCTTACCACACTACAAAGGGAACATGCAATCTCAAGATTAACGGCATCCACTACATCCATACAAAGCACAGAGGGTGAAACATAGGAGATCATTGAACTCAGCAACCGCTTTTGAAGCTTGGTCCGAAATGAACATAATGGATGGATTCGTGCAATTTCAGCATCTTCAAGGCCCCTAACTCCAGCGGCAGGTGATGTGGCGCAAACTAAGACTATTTATTTCTACCATTCTTACTATTGCTACTATTACTACCACTACTATAACTATGATATGATCATATTATCCATTACTATATGACTCTATATGACTCTATATGACTATTAGTGATAATTAGTAGTTAGATTACTATTCCTGCTATGATTTTCTCATTCAACTGATTCAACCCACTTCGTTCAACGCACGTCCTTCTCGAAAAATGGACAGCGTGGACGACACGGATCCGGGCCTGGCTGGGCTCAGCCCCGAGTTCCAAGCGATGCTGGGCGGCTTGGCGGGACACACGGCCTCCTTCGCCAAGATCCTGGAGACCCTGGGAAAATGGAGGGTTTTTCCATGTTTTTCCCATGGGAAAATGGATACTTTTTCAATGTTTTTCCGGAAAATGGATGGGGAATTTCCAAGTGGCCATGTTTACCGGGATCCGGTACAGTAGCCACTGAAAAAGGTGGATTTCGGATGGAATTGGGTAACATTCAGAGGAAAAGAGTGGTTTTTTTCGAAGATGTTCTAATCTTTTTGGGGAGTCGCTATAACCCATAGAAAGAATATCACTTCCCGAATAAAGATTGAATGCCCCTGAAAAATCCTGGTTGAGTATTGGATCTATTTTATTCATTTTTGGTCTGGCCTTCTTGGAGTATTAATATGTTGGGATGGTTGGGATGGTTGGGATGATCGGATGAATGGGGTTGAGTGGTTTTATCACGTTGGATGTAGGATGGTTTCAAGATGTTTCAAGGCAAAATGAGGAGCAAACCACACTGCTTTGTATTTATCCCTAAAGTTCAATAGGAGTAAGGAACCGATCAACCCAGATGGAGACTTTGCCAAAAAAAAACGAGATCTAGCAGTCGGGTGATGGGATTCACCATCGTTTACAGCGGGTCAAAAAATCTGAGTGGAGGAGACCTGCTGAAATGAGCCATTTTTTTTGCATATCTTTACTGGTTGGTGATTCTGGGTTGTACTACCCGGTTTGTTGGGGATTATCACAATTAATATCACAAGCCATAATAGGGGTACGAATCAAGCACGCAGAACAATGGGAACGGGCATTTTTCTGGCTAAAAACTGGTTTAATGCTTGCCATGAACGAGGGGGTACGTGGTACATACTATCATAATCTATCATACTACCCATTTATTTTTTGGTTGGGGCAATTGAGGTTATGGCATATTTCCGACCGTCGCTCAACCCAATTTTGATCAGCTAGACAGTGGACGCCGGCAAAGTCCGGGCACCGCTCCATGGCAGTCATGGCAGGAATGCTTGCCGGTGCGCTTCGCGACCACCTGCCTTGTGGCGAAGCGGAGCTGATTCATCTTCACGTACGATGCCTGAATGGTGAAGGATGCACCTTGAAAGTCAGCGGTGAGGCTTTGGGTTTGGAAGTGCACCAGATGGTTTCACAGCTTCTTCCGCCAAAAAAAGGTGGAAAACCCATCCTGCATCACCTGCATTCAAGGCTACTGCTCCAAGAAACATTGCAAGAGCAAGGCATTGTCGGCGATGCAATGCTCTCTTGCACCTACATTCCAACAGATTTGCATGCTGCATGGTGTTGTCTCCACGGACTCCCGGTCTCTGAAGCAGAGCACGCACTAGAAGGCGTGACGCAGATGGAAGGAAAGACACATGCAATGACAACATATTTGCCACGGAGCCTGCAGCGCTTGACATTTTGCAATTCATTCAACCAGAGCCTGGAAGGAGTGACTCTGCCAAACAATCTTCAGCACTTGATATTTGGTGATGAATTTAACCAAAGTCTTGAAGGAGTGACTCTGCCAGGCAATCTTCAGAGTTTGACATTCGGCTCTTCATTTAACCAGAGCCTGGAAGGAGTGACCTTGCCGAGCAATCTTAAGAGCTTGACATTTGGCAGAGATTTTAACCAAACACTGAAAAGAGTGGACCTGCCAAGTACTCTTCGGAGCTTGACATTCGGCAGAAATTTTAAGCGGAAACTGAAAGGAGTGGACCTGCCAAATAATCTTCAGAGCTTGACATTTGGCAGTGATATTTTTCAGAAACTTGAAGGAGTGGATCTACCAAGTAGTCCTCAGGGGGCCATATTCAACGCGAAGTTGAACGAGAGTCTGAAAGGAGTGGCTCTGCCAAGCAATCTTCAGCGCTTGACATTCGGCTCTTCATTGAACTGGAGCCTAGAAGGAGTAACACTGCCAAGCAGTCTGCAGAATCTGATTTTTGGCAGCGATTTCAGTCGGAGCCTGGAAGAAGTGACTGTGCCAAGCAATCTTCAGCGCTTGACATTTGGGCCCTCATTTAACCGGAGCCTCAAAGGAATGGCTCTGCCAAGCAATCTTCAGAGCTTGACATTTGGCAGCAGTTACAACCAGAGCCTGATAGGAGTGGCTTTGCCAAGCAATCTTCAGAGCTTGACATTTGGCAACAGTTACAACCAGAGCCTTGTATGGGTGACCTTGCCAAGCATTCTCCAGCACTTGGAATTTGGCCGGAATTTCAATCAGAGCCTGAAAGGAGTGACCCTACCAAGCAATCTTCAGAGCTTGACATTTGGCGATTCATTTAACCAGAGTCTTGCTGGGGTGACCCTGCCAGGCAGTCTTAAGAGCTTGACATTTAGGACACATTTTGACCGGAGCTTTGAAGGAGTAATGCTGCCAAACAGTCTGCAGAATCTGAAATTTGGCCAGAGTTTCAATCAGAGCCTGGAAGGAGTGACTCTGCCAGGCAATCTTCAGCGCTTGATATTTGGTGATTTATTTAACCAGAGTCTTGAAGGAGTGACCCTGCCAGGCAATCTTCAGAACTTGACATTTGGCAGCAGTTACAACCAGAGCCTGGAACAGGTGACTTTGCCAAGCAATCTCCAGCACTTGGAATTTGGCCGGAATTTCAATCAGAGCCTGGAAGGAGTGACTCTGCCAAGCAATCTTCAGCACTTGATATTTGGTGATTTATTTAACCTGAGTCTTGAAGGAGTGACCCTGCCAGGCAATCTTCAGAACTTGACATTTGGCAGCAGTTACAACCAGAGCCTGGAACAGCTGACTTTGCCAAGCAATCTCCAGCACTTGGAATTTGGCCGGAATTTCAATCAGAACCTGGAAGGAGTGACTCTGCCAAGCAATCTTCAGCACTTGATATTTGGTGATTTATTTAACCTGAGTCTTGAAGGAGTGACTCTGCCAGGCAATCTTCAGAACTTGACATTTGGCAGCAAGTATAACCAGAGCCTGGAACGGGTGACCTTGCCAAGCAGTCTCCAGCACTTGGAATTTGGCCGGCATTTCAATCAGAGCCTGGAAAGAGTGACTCTGCCAAGCAATCTTCGGCGCTTGAGATTTGACGGCAAGTTTGGTCAGAGGCTTGAAGGAGTGACTTTGCCAAACACCCTTGACATTTTGACGTCCGGCATCGTATTGCTGAGCAGGGTGTGATCTAGAGTCATACGGGTGGGCGAAGAAAGTGAATCTCATGGTCTGCATACTGAACGCTGTTGTAGTATGTTGTGGCTTTACTTGATTGCTTCAATGATAAAATTATGTTGAATACCCCACCAGCCAGTTGTTGGTTTGTTGAGTAGAACATGCCCTCAATTTAACAGTATTGGGTGTTGTTGGTTCTATCATCCTTATTTTATTTGGCAACACGCACACACACAGACACAGATATGCACCTCATACTGTACTACGCACCGTGCTAGGGCAATATTGATACCATTTCTTGTCTAATGAAAGCCCATTGTTCAGATAGATTTCTGTTGGTAGAACACACTGTTACCTTCAGAAAATGGTCCCTGAGGGATAGTTTTTCTAGGCTCCTTCACCATCCGAATTGGGTATTTCTATTATTCCATGCCCTGATTTAACACATTTTTACCAATGTATACTGTATATAATATATATATATATGTAACATTATATAACCATCTATTCCGATACTGGCATGGAATTTAATTGTAATGGTATGGATAACAGTGGCCATAGTTATTCTGGCAGGCTTTTCTCGAAGATCGGATCTTAGGATGGTCATTCATTGGGGGTACCCCAAGAAATCATCCTTTTTAATGCTGGTTGGTGGTTTGGAACATGAATGGATTATGAATGGATTATGACTTTCCACCTATATATATATATGTATATATATATGTATATATATATATTATATTGGGAATGTCATGATCCCAACTGACTTTCATATTTTTCAGAGGGGGAGCGGCTCAACCACCAACCAGTAATGGGATTTTCCATTTAAAAAAACATCCAGCTATTGGGGATGCCCCATGACTCATAGGAAGCCCGCTAATATTTGTTTGACATGAAGCCACTCATTCTTTTGGAGGCCGACACCGATAGCCCATCCCCACATGTCCAATGCGGAGAAATGCCTTGGAGCAGTGCCGTCTACAGCCTGCCAGGAGAAACGCACGACGTCAACTGAGAAGGACAAAGACGATGAGGCGTCTATCCTGCGGTTCGTTTTCTATAAACACGACGATGTAAGCATCAATCCATCCCATGTGCGCAACCTTAACGAAAATCATAAATCCAATTTATGGTCAATCATGGGGCTTTAACCAAGGTGTACTTGGAGTCCTACGCAGACCTCGCGATCCACGAGGAGACCAGAATTCTTCAATCCGCAGGTGGAAACAACCCATGATTTCATGCTGGTTTCATCAGATTTCATCCGAAAAAATCCGCCAAAAACCAATGCCAGGATAATGATGGTTGGAAATGGTTGGAAATGGTTGGAATGATTCGTTTTTTTGGGTCAACTGTAGATTCTTTGGCGAGATCCCCAACCTTTCGTGGACGCAACGTGTCACCCCTTCTTGGAATGTCTGGGTGTTTCCAGGCCTCATGACACCAGAATTCGGCTTGTCTGAACATATGGCACCACCAAAACCTCACGGTTAATCATCATTTTCTCATCGAAATTGCAGATTTAGGGGTAAAAGGGGTAAACCCCTTTTCAGACACATTCATATATCACATTGTTGAGTATACATTTCCCTATATCCCATATCATCTCCCCATATAGTCCCATTACATCTATATATATATATGTATTAAACGACTATACAATACTATATTCATTGGTCAGATCCAAATTTTCAGATCCAAATTCAAATATCCCAACATTTTGGTGGTTTTATACCGCGTATACCCAGTATGGGTTTGTCTGAAGATGGGGCAGTTTGCCCGAAGTCTTCCCACCACCAATGTTCTTTTTTTTTTGTGGCGTAATCTCTCATTTTCAGACACACCCATCAGATTGTTGATAGTAATCACATCGCAGTATATATATATATAATATTATATTAGATAAATACTATATTATAATATATATAAATAATATTATATATACAATAATACAATAATATTATATATGATAATATTATATATATAATATATATATATATATGATATATATATATATATATGCAATATATACATATCCATATATAATATAATATAATATAACATATTTTAATAGAATATAATTTGATATACGTGTATATACAATATAAATATGTTAT
>Ga0126342_10021521_pt1 | contig 10744 bp, 7 predicted proteins | sample Cyp1metagenome_FD_92528 | JGI IMG/M metagenome (GOLD analysis project Ga0126342, IMG submission 92528) | Coral microbial communities from Lord Howe Island, Old Settlement Bay, Australia - Cyphastrea 1 metagenome | ecosystem: Host-associated > Invertebrates > Cnidaria > Coral ... | reverse complement strand
GGTGGTGCCCCATAGTTAGCTAAGTTGGTGCAAATAACTCCCATAACTATGGTTTATGGTAGATATAACTATAGTTAATGGGGTTTATAAACCAACTTATAACTGGGGGGCACCATCCTGTACTGGTTCTCATTTCATTTTTTTAGCACATTCCCACTGAGTGGAACCCTATGTTCACGTCAAGCGTTTTGCTCATGGCGAGCATAGGATCAATGACGAGATCTGCAATGGCCTTTTTTTAGATCCGTTGAGTTTTCTAGTGGCCGCCCAGTCAATGAACAACCTTGAACAAGATGGCTGATCATCTCATGATGTGGCATTTTTAATCAGTAAGAACTATGGAACTTCAACAATTTTTCCAAGTTTTTTCACAAAAAAGATCTCATGTAGCTCCCATAGAATTTTCGTTTTTTTCCGCTGGTCGCCATGGTGGTCTTCTCGGAAGATTCCACCGTGGACAGCAAGGTGGGGACAGTGGGGACATGGTCATTGAGTCATTGGGGAAAATCCCCAGGCTTTTTAGGTGATTTATATTCGTATAAAATGTATGTAATTACATATATATCTGGTTGTTGGTTTGGAACATGTTTTTCTCCATACATTGGGAATCATCATCCCAACTGACATATTTTTCAGAGGGGTAGGTATACCACCAACCAGGCCATGGTTTTCTAATTGGGATGCACATTTTCACCAACAGGTCAAACTATTGGCGTACTATTGGCGTACCTGGGACCCACGTACCGTTGTGATCTCTAGGACCTCAAAGACAGCAATAAAACCATGCACCAAAATCGCCATGATTTTGAGGAATATCTACCCAATGGGGTTTGTTGGAAAATTGGCATTGAGGTGGTGGCAAAGCCAAGAATCAACCAGAAATGGGTAGCATAAACCCTTGAAAATTGGAGGTTTAGTTATTAGCTTTACCACATGACACCATATCTGGTTGGTGGGTTGGAACATAGGTTTTATTGTTCCATTCAGTTGGGAATTTCATAATCCCAACTGACGAACTCATATTTTTCAGAGGAGTAGGTATACCACCAACCAGTATATCTATCCCAATTAGGGATTCACCATTATTCACCCAATATATATACAGTATATATATATATATCCCACATAACACCATATCATGTTTTTGCATTGAACTAATGACTTTTTCCCATTTGACATGGTCAGTTGACATGGGTGAAATCCGATGGGTGATTCATCCGTGACAACGGGAAATCTCATCGATGGAACATCAATGTGAATAAACATGAACAAAGATGTTTATGTGGTTAAATAAACATGAACATATGTGGAATCTTCTAACATCATGCCATGTTAAATTCCCAGAAAAAGCATGGAATAGCCAGTATAGCACCCCCGTTTAACCCCTCATTTCTGATGTTTAAATCCCCAGTTTGTTCAGTGACCCCCTGCCTTTGCTGGTGAAGTTCCTGTCACGACGGAATGATGGTGAATGGTGAATGGATGACTATCCCAAGGTACCCTAATTTATGTCAGGATAGTGAAGCATAAAAAAATCTACCATAATCTACCCAGATAAATTTTTGCTGGTCAACTCATGTCAACTGGTTCATTACAATAACATCTAAAAACTTCACCCGGGCCGGCCATGAATTTTCCTTATGGCTTCACCCAGGATGAAAGCATTGATTTGGAAATGCCCGAGGACCGGCCTCAAGATTCGCCTTGTCCAAAACTGTGTTTTTTTTTTTTCTGGATTTAAGCATCAAAACATCAAAAGCAAGGATTTAAGATGATTTTAAAGATGATTTTAAAGATGAGCTATAGCATGATTTAAACATATTTAAAGCACTGAAAAATGAATTTGGGGTTGTCCGAAAAGGCGGACTTGCCCCAATAGAAATAGCCATTGGAAGATGGGTAACCGGTTTTTAACTACTGGATTCCATTATATGAATGTACATATGTATACATATATATATATATATATATAATATGATATAATATAATGTAATAATGATAATAACAATGATAATGATCATAATAATGATAATAATAATTAATAATCATATAATATAGTATAATATATTTTTGCGCATAGGAAAATAACTACCCAGCTGCAGGTTATAAAACTGTGTGTGAAAACGGGGTGCTAAAAGTGTCTCCTCAAAATGGGGAACATGACGTTTTTAAACCATACTGGATTTTGGAGGTTCCTCTAGATGTTCAGACAACAGCCATGTAAGTTACTGATTGGCGGTTCAAAGATTTTACCCTCTGGTAAATAAACATAGACCCTGAAAATCACCCATTTTTAATGGAAACTAGTCTTCCAACCCCTATCTGCCAGGGTCTATGTTAATTTACCAGAGGGTAAAGCATATTTTGAGATGAGATGATGAGGACCTTCAATGACCAACTACCCTCTGGTTATGACTAAGATAGCCATGGAAAGATCCACCATTTTAAAAGGTAAATCCACTATTTCTATGGCCATTTTCAATAGCTTTTTGTATGTTTACCAGAGGGTAAAAAAAGGCTCACCCCAGATGTTCAACGTTTTGACACTGCTTTAACTATAAATAGGCCATTTTCCATGGCTATGTTAAATAACCAGAGGGTACCATTTTTGGAATGGGCTGAAATCATCAACTTTCAGCTACAACGCAGCCGGCTGCACCAAGGAGAAGCTGAAGGTCGGTCCGGTTGGCAAGTTTCGTTCGAAGAAGGAAAGCTGGGCACTACTCCCTGAAGGCTCCATTGCAGCCATGGCATGAATGTCCCCACTGATTATTGGAGTTTTTTGTTGCAACTTTATGAGGTAAACAAAAAGGGTCACAGGTCCCAGGTCTTGTTGGTGAAATGATTACTCAGTGATTAGTCATATGTCTTGTTTGCGTCCACATGTTTGCTAGTTCAAATCACATTTTGGATAGTTATGTCAGTTGTGTCCGATGTTTGTTTTGGCCAACTTCATGATTGTAAAAACCCACATGGCAGTGTGTCAAAACCTTGTACCCCTTTTTTGTTCACATCAAAATAGCTGGGATTTATGGATGTTCATCCCCCTAAAAATTGTATTTTCATAGGTATTGATCCATAGCCATATATCAATTGTATTGTGGTTACCAATCATATTACTATTATCCTATTATATATATATATATATAAATCCCTTTACATCCCATTATAAAACACATTTTTCTTGGCTGAACTCATATTTCTGCCTGGAAATCCCTGGGTTTCACCATGTTTCACCGGAGTTGCAATGGAGGTCACCGTGGCATTCGCCTGAGCGAGCTGTGGGACTTCTACGACCCCAAGGCCGAGTGGTTGGAGAAGCAGAGGCCGCGGTTCGCGCGCACACGTGGGAGGATGGAGATTCGCAGGGGACCGTTTTTTGTACATACTGTATCTATATGTGCTATATATATAATAATAATATATATATATATACATATAATAGTATATATATATATATCATATGTATACATATTGCGACATATGTATATATATATATATATAGTAGATGTATATGTATATATATATATCATATGAACATGCCATTTGAATCACATATCAGAGGTCATAGAAATACCTAAGGCAACGAATCTTTGGATCCATGACCTCGTTTCCACTGGCTGCTGGAACACCTCCCACCAAGCCACCAAGGGGTACCCTCTGGTAAACATACAAAAAACTATGGAAAGATCCACCATTTTCTAGCTGGGTAAATCCACTATAAATCACCATTTTCAATAGCTATTTTGACATAACCAGAGGGTATCGGGTTTCGATTTGACCACCAATAAACTGGGACACCTTTGTCGAAACCAGCGAATCGCGAATCATTTTCGCGGGACAACTGATGGGAATTTTGCCATCAATAGCCTCTGGGAAATTAACAGTTGGACCCTGAAAATCATCCATGTTTAGTGGTGTCATTAATCTTCCAACCCCGATGACTGGCAGGGTCTATGTTAGTTTACCGGAGGGTAATTGATATCTGACAGCCAACGTACCAGAAATTTTCAGCCAACCAGAATGTATCCATTGTGATTCCTGAAAGTGTAGAGAGTTCAATAGATGGATCAACCATTTGTTAGTACCCAGGATTGCCCAATCATGGGACAATTGAAATAGGTGAGCGTCCTTTTCGTTGTAGACTTTGGCTGTTGGGAACCATGGCTATTGGCCAAATTTCGTTTTCAGAAACGGAGATGAAATGAGATGAGTTGCTCAAGAAGACAGAAACCCAAAGTCCGTGGTTTCCAGGGTCGTCAGTTTTAACCCATACTGGCATCGGAACACAATCCCTTCCCCTCAGAGGGTCAGACTGCAGATTTAACCTTTTAAAGGTGACCACTCCAAAAAGCCGGTTTTATCAAGGGCTTGCTAACCACCAACAACCACCAATAAGGGCTTATTAGCAAAACTGGCTGCTCCTTGAGCTACGGCAGGGGAGTGGCCTGGAGGCAACGGAGAATAATAATAGCCATCATTGAATAATAATAGCCATCATTGAGGTTGGTTAAATACCCAGCATACCATGGTAAAACTCATCATTTTTCCTTGCTTTTGAGTGGGAAGCCTCAAAGAACCAAGTTGCTGATTAATTCAGGGGTACCCTGTGGTAAATGTTTACACAACTATCGAAAAAAAAAAAAAAAACTATTTTTTTGGTGGGTAAATAAACTATTTACTTATGGCATGGCTTCAATGTCGCAAACTGTCAGTCATTACGGAAGAGGTTATCTATATTGGGTAGCCCAAATCCCAAATCACTATCTTTGGTAAATTACCATAGTAAATCTGGTTGGTGGTTTGAAACATGAAATTTATGACTTTCCATTCAGTTGGGAATAAGGTGAACAACTGACGAACTCATATTTTTCAGAGAGGTAGGTTGAAACCACCAACCAATTCCAATGATATTCCAATGATATTCCAATGATATTCCAGCTATGTTTTTTGTTACCAGAGGTAAGAGAATCCAATCTATTGACCATCACAATCCATGAGCTGTGAATCTCGTTCTGGACCAAACATTTCATGACTTGGCATATTTTTCCAGTTTGAAATTGCAGAAAATCATAGGCGATTGTACCATAAATTAACACCATTGTTGAGGACTTCCCCCCAAAAAAACTCCCAATTTATCTAAGTAAAATCATACTACATTTTCCTTGTTATACCATGTCAAACCACGTGAAACCACCATTTTTATATCTCTTTGGTAAAGTAAATGATATTCCAATGATATTCCAATGATTTTCCAATAGCTATGTTAAGTTACCAGAGGGTAAGAGAATCCAATCTATCCAATAGCATTTTTCATGGTGATGTTTGTTTTTTCTTCGCACGTCGCTGCAACAAAAAACGGCCGCTGCCAGAAGGTGGCGTTGTGATGCCTGCCATCGGCGACTTGGCCTGGAATGCTGGCTATTTAAAGCTACTAACCATGTTTAGGTTATAGCCAGTTATATATGTACTGTGTATATATATACATACATATATATATATATATATCTATACATACATATATATATATATCTATACATATATATATATATATACACATATATATACATATATATATATACATATATATATACACATTGACTTGATATATTACATCAGTGATTAAAATTGTATTATATACATAACCAGTCATTATTAAAAAAAAGAGGTTCCCCGTATTTTTCAGGACGGGAACGTCATCCTGTGTTGCCTGTGAAAATGTTGGATATTCCTCAGCATTGCTTAATATGGCTCGTCGATAGGATTTGCGCCACAATTGGACTGCGAAATCTCCAATATATACACATATATATATATACGTACCCTCTGGTAAATAAACATAGACCCTGAAAATAAGCAATTGATAGTGGAAAATAGTCCTCCAACCCCTATCTGGCAGGGTCTATGTTAATTTACTGGAGGGTGTATATATACATACGTGTATATCAGTAGTATAACCCCATATAATCAACCAACAAGGTTTTAAGCACGGCTAAAGCCAAGCTAGGGTTTCGATGTCCGATTTCCCCTTAAAATGCACCCAGTGAATATGCAGAAAGTTCGGGGAAGTCAACCTCCTCACTAAGAGATGATCACTTGAGCACGTGGGGATAGGTCAAAACCTCTGATGCCATCTTGACATGAGATCTAACATATATCTCGGTAAATTATAACGACCTCACTGCGACCTCACTGGGAATGATGGTTAGCAAGGGAAATCATCCCAAAATGGCCTTATTTCAGGTTAGTGAAATATTATAATTTGCCAATATATATATATATATACACATATTATATAATATGTATATACCAATCCCGAAAAAGATAGAACAGTTGTAAACCTGGAAACTATGGGGAACACGGAAAAATCTGTACCATTCTAGAAACACTCATCCATGCACCTATCGTTTTTCTTGATTGGTATCACTCTAATTTGGAAAAAAATATAGACACATCCAATTGACTAGTTTTTTCATTTCAGTCTGCAGCTGATGAAGATAGTTCAATTGACTAGTTTGACATCAAATGAATCCCCAATAATTCAAAGCACAAAGATCGAAATTTTAGGAGCGTACGGTGTCGCCCGCAGGGTAGTCGCCAAGATTTGATCATGGAAACTTACACCATTGGCATTGGATTTGGGAAAATGATTTTTCGTCCACAAGTTGATTTATGACCACCATTGCTGTCAATATCTATATATATAATATAATATATATATAATATAATATAATATCATATAATATCATATAATATCATATCATATCATATAATATCATATCATTAGATATATACATAGATATACTGTATCTACCATAAACCCAAATTAGCCTAGTATTAGCCTAGTTGTTCCACCAACTTAGCCAACTATGGCACCACATTGTAGTGATTTTCCTTAGTATTTCTGTGGTGTTTTTCTACCCCATCAGAGTGCCCCAACTCAGGTCCTGCAATTGCCCCGACTGTCTCGAGCCGCAGACTCAGAGCTTGTGAGTTGAGAGGCAGTGCGGTGCCAATGGCGCTGCTTAAAAAAAGATGGGAGGTACATTGTACTCCAACATCGAACAAAGCAAATGTAGAAGATGATGATAAACCGTGGGAGTTCACCTTTTTTTCTTCCTAGATGTTCGGACAAATCCAACTATGGATCAACTGGATCAACATGGGTTGAGTCCTAATTGACAGAGCAGGTACCCTCTGTGTCATCAAACATGGCAGGCCATTGTGAAATCCCCCAAGTAGATGGGGTTTTCTAGCAAATCATTGAACAAAATGGGTGACTTTTCATTGCAATGTTTGATTACTGGGGAGGGTCCTGTAGATTCTGTTTTGCGGTTCACCCAGTAAAAACGGTGCTACTCAGTGCAGTAGCTGGGGTATTGGGTAAAGTATATCCCTGTACTCAGCCCAGTTGCCAGTTTCAACTTATTTGTGGACACAGGTCCAAATCATTCAGATTCATTTTAAGTTGTTTATTTTTGGGCAAACCTTAGTTACCTTAGTTGGGTGCTTATCTGGGCTGCTTTAACTGTATACGTTTTTTTCCTTTGGGCTGGATGGCAGAGATTACCACGTTCGTAGCACGTTCCCAAAAGCCGAGGTCGGAGAAGCCAATGGAGCATTTTCAATGCTTTTTGTGTGAAGCATTTTCGACAGGACTGTGTCATCAAACAGGCTTGGAAAGTTGAGAACCATGATGAAAAATATCTAGAATAATGGGGAAATTATCTATAAATATCATATCTATGTGTAATCGAAAACCATCTATGATATCTAGAATAATGGGGGATTTATATTTATCTATATCTAAATCTCTATCTCTATCTCTATCTCTATCTCTATCTCTATCTCTCTATCTATCTATCTATCTATCTACCTATCTACCTATCTACCTATCTACCTATCTATCTATCTATCTATCTATCTATCTATCTATCTATACTATCTATCTATACTATCTATCTATACTATCTATCTATCTTTCTATCTTTCTCTCTTTCTATCTTTCTATCTATCTATCTATATCTATATCTATATATATATATATATATCATATCTATGTATAATCATGGGGGAATTTCCAGCACGTTTGATTGCCCGGTCGTGCGGAACGGTGAAGAACTTGGACATCGAGATGGGGAGCGGCCAAGGTCATTCGATAGCGTGAACCGTTGCCTAAAAAAAGTGGCTGAATTCTATGGTTTTAATGGGAAAACCATAGGAAAACCATAGGAAAATGGAGGTTTTACTGGGAAAACCATAGGAAAACCATAGGAAAATGGAGGTTTACCCTCTGGTTATGTCAAAATAGCTATTGAAAATGGCCCAGTCGAAATAGTGGATTTACCCAGCTAGAAAATGGTGATTTTCCATAGCTATGTTAGTTTACCAGAGGGTAATGGTAGATATAACGAACTATTTCATGGGGGTTATTTCATGGTTTATAAACCAACTTAGAACTGGGGGGCCTGATCCTGTACTACCAGTCAGAATGGCTATCCCCTAGATTTTTCTGAAAACCCATGAAAGTGGAACGTCGATGTTCATGTCATCCAGACATCATTATAATTTAGAGCCCAAGATGAATGAAGGCACTGCCCAAGAAAGCGGGCTTAGTTGGAGTCTTGGATCAACCCTGCTTGCAAATAATGGGCATGACTCAAGGCGTTTGGACATGTTCCGTGGGTTGTCTGAAGTTTTAGAATCCCAACATCTCGTAATTTATCATCATTTCATCGTATAAATGGGAAGAAATTAGCGGCCCATGCCCCATTCAACAAGACACCCCCACATGACTCGACTGGTCTTGTCCTTATGGCATGATGAGATCCCATTATGGTCATGAACAATCATGGGGAAAGTTTTGATACGTACCGCTGGATGATGTTTTTTTTTGTTTTTCCATTCGGTTATGGGTTAACACCTATGGGTCCAATATTTGATGAGATGCAGAATTTTGACCCAGTCACTACAATGTGGTAACCCAGATAGTAAACCATCCCCAAAATCACCATAAATGGGTACTATAAACCATCCCCAAATGGTAGGTTTGTTTTATTCAATGGTTACCACTATATCCCATTATATCCTATTGCTATATATATATATATTATATGTTTAAAATATCTGGCTGGTGGTTTGGAATATTTTTTATATTTCCATATATTGGAAATAATCATCCCAACTGACTTTCATATTTTTCAAAGGGGTAGGTATACCACCAGCCAGTAATATTGATGGTGGTTACCATTTTTAATCATTCCCATTAATTACATTATATCTGGGTAAATTATAACGACCTCACTGTTCTCCCTCACTGGGAATGATGGTTAGTAGGGGTAATTATCCCCAAATGACCTTATTTCAGGTTAGTGAATTATTATAATTTACCCAGATTAGATAGTGGTTACCAATCATATTACTATTATCCTATTATAAATATAAATATCCCTTTACATCCCATTATATCCTATTACTATATTGCCATATATATATATCCCATTACATTATATCTGTGTAAATTATAACGACCTCACTGTTCTCCCTCACTGTTCTCCCTCACTGGGAATGATGGTTAGTAGGAGTAACCCCAAATGACCTTATTTAAGGTTAGTGAATTATTATAATTTACCCAGATTAGATGGTGGCTACCAATCATTTTACTATTATCCTATTATATATATGCATATATATATATATATCCCTTTATATCCGATTATATCCTATTACTATATTTATATATCCCATCACATTATATCTGGCAATCATTCCCATTACATTATATCATATAGGATATCTCATGTTGAACTTTTACCAATAGGATTAACCATATATAACCATATATCTGTGTGAATTATAACGACCTCACTACGACCTCACTGGAAATCATGGTTAGTAAGGGAAATCATCCCCAAATGGCCTTAATTCAGGTTAGTGAAATATTATAATTTACCCAGATATATACCAGTTTTAATGTTGTTGATGGTTGCTATTGTTCAACCACTCCAGTTCAACCAAGCGGTTTCGGTTTTTGCAGGACGGGCAGAGGGCCGGAACCTGTACGAAGTGGCAGCAGAAATGCGCTTCGGACCCTGTAGGAGGAGAATCTGCAAATGTTGGCAGAGCAATAGGATCCGCCATCCGCAAATTTACCATTTTTATGGGTGGTATTATAAACCATATCTTGAAATGGCTGGTAGATATTATTGCTTTGCTAACATTAGATTTATTTGATTATATAATTCAGATCATTTGATAATGAGATTAACATTTATATATATATATATTTATTGTATTTTGCTAACATTATTATTTTGATAATTTGCTAACATTATACTTTCTAATGACAATGAGATTAACTATAGCATGTATATAAATTGGGTGAACCACAGCAGTATGAATACCTATCCCAAACTCTTCAGGTTGGTGAATGATTGAATCTCAACCAACATACTTTATATAATATAATATAATATATAATATATAATATATAATATATTATATATTATATGTTATATATTATATTATATTGTATCATATTATATTACATTGTATCATATTATATTATATTATATTGCATTATATTATATTATATTTTAGTATATTTTATTATATTACATTTTAGTATTTTATATTATATTACATTATATTTTATTATATTGTATTTTATTATATTATATATTATATTATATATTATATATTATATATTATATTATATTATATTATATTATATTATATATTATAT
>Ga0126342_10021520_pt1 | contig 10744 bp, 8 predicted proteins | sample Cyp1metagenome_FD_92528 | JGI IMG/M metagenome (GOLD analysis project Ga0126342, IMG submission 92528) | Coral microbial communities from Lord Howe Island, Old Settlement Bay, Australia - Cyphastrea 1 metagenome | ecosystem: Host-associated > Invertebrates > Cnidaria > Coral ... | reverse complement strand
TAGTAGAAGAAGTAGTAGTAGAAGTAGTAGTAGAAGTAGTAGTAGAAGTAGTAGTAGAAGTAGTAGTAGAAGTAGTAGAAGAAGTAGAAAAAGTAGAAGAAGTAGAAGAAGTAGAAGAAGTAGTAGAAGAAGTAGTAGAAGAAGTAGTAGAAGAAGTAGAAGAAGTAGAAGAAGTAGAAGTAGTAGAAGTAGTAGAAGTAGAAGTAGAAGTAGTAGTAGAAGTAGTAGTAGAAGTAGAAGTAGAAGTAGAAGTAGAAGTAGAAGTAGAAGTAGTAGTAGTAGTAATAGTAGTAGTAGTAGTAGTAGTAGTAATAGCAAGGCAGTACCTCTTCTTCCCTTACGCGCTCCCCCTTGCGTCGGCCGGGGTCGGCGGATATTATATGATCAGATAATATCAGTGCATAATCCGTGCATCATGAGTCAAGTGAAGATCCATTGATGGATTTTGCAGATAGGCTTCTTGACAAAGATATCAAACATCTGGCTGAAACATGCCGAAACTAATCCTGACGTTGATACTGTTGCTTTTCGAAGAATGTGCCGCAAACGACTGCTCAGGCTGCTACCACCTTGGGAATCAGGAGCAGCACTGGATTTGGTGGGGGCCCAAAAGAGTTCCAATCTCTTCCTCAATTTACATCAATTTACCACAACTCGAAATGATCAGTTTATAGTTGGTTTCAGCAAAACCCGTGGAGCCAACACATGGGACTCTTGGTGTTTTTCTCGCAAGAGTATCCCTTGCTATCCCTTGGTCCATGACGCAATGTTGTCTGAGGTTTGAGTTGGCACAGCGGCGTCGTACCACCAGAGAGGCAAGAGCTACAAACATCTACAAACTAATGTCATGGTATGACTTTTAAGCGGTTTTTTCGATGTTGAAGTCTAGTTTTGTTTTCCTCTTAAGCACAACGATCAACACTCACCGGAGTCTGTTTGAAGATACCTATATACTGCATAGTTTCAGAGGTGGATGCGCTCGCTTTGCACGACCTTGCCTGGGCAGCCAAAGCTATCCGCCAGGCCACGAACATTTGCTCAGAACGGAACCCCTTTTCAATCCTTTTCATTCTTGATGAAAGAACACGACACTGCATGAACAATCGAACTTGAATTGAGTAAGACCCAGGCCGAGCTTCTGCAATCTTTTGCGTCTTCCAAGAGAAACAATGAGAAACGACATTTTTTTTGACATTTTTTGACTAGCAAAGCATGCTTTGGGATGTTTTTGCCATTTTTGTTCTGCAGGCCGGTTGCAGCTAGCATCTTCATCGACACAGGAGGAAGTTTGATACCACTGGGCCGGTGGAAGTCACCTGCTGCTTGGTTGTCTGACATCTATGAGCCCGTGGATCCCGAAACAGCACATGGCTTTGGAACGTTGCCACTCCGTACCTGGCGTCGGGCTTTATCCAAGCGTCCACGTGATGCCAGAGCCGATGAGGGTGGCCTTAATGCGCTTTTCCAACGCGGCTTCTCAGGAGCACTTCATCTTGGAGCGATCAAAATGCCCTTGAGACCTTTGAGGCCAAACTTTGTACCTAGCGGCCCTAGCATACCTAGCGGCCTGATACAGGTCGCTCTCTTGAATGATGGAGAAGTGCCATGGGCGGCAGGTGCGAAGCTTTGCAACATCCAGAGCAATGCTTCGCAACATGTCACAGCTACTTGCTTGATCAAGGGGCAAGTGAGTGAGTCTTGTTCAGACTTGCCAGTTGGAGGGATGGTCCACCTTTTCATCAAGGTTCCTTTGTATGTGAGCCATTTGGCTGTGAAGGCTGCCTGGTACCAGAGCAGGTTTTCTCTCTGTGATGCTGCAAATCAGCCTTTCGGGATCCTTATGAGCATCCTCACTTTCTATGGCGAACACGCGCCTGTCCAAGAAAGCAAGAAAAAAAATAAGAAAAGGGCCTCACACTTGACTGGCTTTCTTTTGTTTTTTTTTTGATGTTGTGCAATCCCCCAAAATATCAAGAGTTAGGCTCCAGCGAGCATCCCCTTTGCGGACCTGACTTGACTGGCCAAGCTTGTGAGCTTCGATGTTTTTTTGCTGCTGCTGCAAAGACTCAGCTCTATACAACAGTCTAAATTCCCACATGCAGAGTGGCCTAGAAATTCGTTTTGGTGACATTCTGAATCATAACAAAAGCCTCGCTGTCAACAAACCTTCTAGCCACAGGAGCAATACCCTTTGCAGCCCCAAAGTCATGTACCAGTCAACTCTTGATCTTGTGGCCTACTTGACAAGAAGTCGTCAATCTGAGAAGGGCGTACTCTTTGAAAAAGAAAACGGCACGTTCCTCGGCTGCATTTTGCAAGAGAAAAGTAAAGGCGAGGCCAGCAACTGCAGCATTTCTGAAAGATTACATAAACACTGAACAACACCAGCAAAAAGCAAGATTTGTGAGAGTGCCTTTTCACCCTGCAATTGATTATGCTTCTTGGGCCTAGTTTGAAGTCAAAGTCCGAGGCTTGAACAGCAGAGGGAGATGCTTCATGGTGATTTGGCGTCCTCCGTTGGTGCAGCTCCTTTTTGCTGCTTGATCCTCAGAGGTTTCAGAAGGGAAGCTAGATATAGCTAGGTATTGGTTAATTTACGAAGAATAGGAAGAAACATGATGGAAACATGACAAAATGATTACAAAATGAAGAAAACATAAGAAAACAATGACTCACAGCAAGAGATCGTTCCATTGAAGATCCAGCACCGACGGCGCTCTTCTAAGGAGTTGCTGCTGCTAGCACTTGCATCAGGCTGTCCAAAGTTGGACCTGGGACTGTGCTCGCTTTGGCACAAAATGTGTGTCACTTTTCTACAGCGCACTTGCTTTTCACTGCTGCACTTGGTTAGGTCATGTTAGGTCCCACGAACCCATTTTTGCCGAACTTTAGTCAAGTTCTTTCATAGTATCCTGATGTATCCTGCCACATTCCGGACTCGAGCTGATACTGAAGCGTGCAGGTGCTGCTGAGCCTGAACCTGAAACCTGACATTCTCAGGAACACCAGGATAGTCGTTTTGTTGGCTCTGCGGGTGCTTCAGTGCTTCACTGCTTGGAGAAACTATTAAAGTCTATTAAAATCTCAGAACATCTATGAAATACTTTAGAAAGATAGGGAAACTATTAAAATCTATGAAGATCTATGAAATACTTTAGAAAGATACTTCAAAGAGATACTGCAAAAGTCTTCAAATTGCATTATCCTTCGGCTTGCCATCCATTTGCAGTTTGACAGCACGAGGCCCGTGGACAACCGCAGAGCCTCTGAGACAGGTTCAGAGGTGAGCAGTGAGCACTGCTATGGTTTTGGCTTGTTGAATCGCGTTGAGCACAGAATTGCCATGTTTGCTTCTTGACCAATGCCGTTCTGCTACGGGCACGTGGCAAACGGAGCAACTTGCAGAGGACGACTTTACCGGGTTGGAGCCATAGCTCTGGGTTTCAGATACACTAGGCTAGGTGGACCTTAGGAGCATTTTGCCTAGCTTGCCCTCGTCACTATGGTTTGCTTTTGTATTGAGCAGCGCAAAGAAGTTGTCACTGCCTCCATTGTCCTTCACCAATTTGGTTCCTCGGACTCTGTGGCAGCATATGCTGCTCCCGCTGGATTCTTGTACGCATGCCCTTTCTATGCAGAAAACACCACTGTCCACTGTCAACCTTTATGTTCTGTTCATTTACAGAATCTAGATTGAAGCGCGCCACAGTGGTCTGGTTTCAATTGTAGATCGAGGGCTATGCGTTTGAGATGATTTCTTGAGGCTTGATGATGGCACAGATGTAGATACTGGCGATATCCGCACCACGACTTTCCAACTGAGCTCTACAGCGTTGCTCCAAGAAAGTTCTGCAAACTTTTTCCACCGAGCACATCATTTCAGGTTTTCGAATTTCAACACATTTCACGGATCCTTCACTTGAAGATTTCAATGTGATTTTGCAAGGTCCAAAACCAGTGGCTTGGTTTGAATAGAATATCGGCAGAAGCTCATGACCATTCTTCTGGAACCATTTGTAATTTCATTTTGCCAACTGGAAATGCCAATTTATAGGTCCTGCTTGCCGATAGCCAATGTGTTGAAAGCATGTTGTATATATTCCGTATCAATTCTGTGCATTTGCACACACACAAAGAGAGAGAGAGAGACACAGAGAGATAGACAGAGTGAGAGAGAGGGAGCCTTCATCTAAATGCAAGATTTGCAGAGGTAGAAGCACTTTTTGCAAAGCTTTTTATTGTTTGCTATGTCCAGGAACACCACCGTCACCACAGTCGCATACGACTCAGACCCAATGCAGCTGCAAATCAAATCAGCTGCGAAACCGACAGATCGTTCTCATTATGTTCTCATTCTCCGCAGCGAATTATCAGCCTTCTGCTTCAGACTACCACTGTGACCACCAGATTTTCCTGCCCTGTACCATCCGTCCCATCCTAAGCGAAAGCATCACTTACCGACTTTGCGCCTCAAATAGCCTTCCTTCAAGGAACTGAGTGGAAGCTGCACATTCACAGATTGCTTCAGAGTTGGGGAGTCCTGTAGAAAAGGCGTCGACCTTTGTCGCAGTCCAGATCCTATGGCACCATTCAAGGCCTTGGACAGAAGTGGACTCCTGGAGTACACAAGCTGCATCAAGAGCAACTGCGAGGAGCCGTGGAGACAGACCGCAATATGGTTTCTACACACAGAGAAGCGAGGGCACACAGACACACGGATGTAGTCTGCTGACGAATAGTTGAGCCCCCACCTCATTCTGTGCAGCAAAAGGAGATGGACAGCAGCGTTTTGCAAGAGGCTTCCAGAGGCATCGGCTCCCAAAAAAACCTCGGTGAGTCACAGATGACGCTACAGCAAACTCACTTGACAATTTTGGAACGACTAGTCTTGTACAGATGCCTTATGCATCCTGGAATCTTGAATTCAAGCTGGCATTCTGAGTCCAAGAGATGCGACTTGAGAAGACTCGAGGCCTCATCACAAATTGCTTCCTTCTTCTTGAAGCAGCAGGTGGATGCGCAGGAGATGCTTCAATAGAGGCCAAGGGAGCAGTCGCACGGTGCCGGGTTTGATCAGCACATGCCAACTTTATCCAACTCTAGCAACAGTTCTTTTGCGATCCGCTATCTTCTCAAGGTGCTCCCTTGCAGTAGTTTCCGATGGAGTTGCGCATGGATTTAGAATCATGCCTTTGTTTCCATGGTCAGATTTTCCACTTAGTGTACTTGCTGCAGTTCGGTAGGTGCCTGACTTGAGAAACCTCGGCAAGAGATTCGAAGTTGGAGATCTTTGTGGAGCGCGAGTTGGGCATTCTCCTGTTGCACCCTTTCTCTCGCAGTGAAGTTGTTCCAAGATGTTCCAAGCGATTTGTCCTTCTTTTTCTAGCTTCATATTCCATATTTCACACTTTGAAAGACTTGGCATTGGAAGCTCAGCATGTAAACCAAGGGAAGCAAGTAAGCACAAGCGCATGCAAGCACTCGAAAAACCATTCATATAGTGACGCAACTCTTTGCGCTTCGCACTGGCATGGATCTGCATCTAAATCTAATGTCAGACAAAAAAACGGTGTCTCTGTACGTTTGCTCAGCAGTACCATAGAACTTGTCTCTTTCTTTTGGAATGAGAGTTGTTTTGTGTGTGGCCATTTCTTCCTGGTTCTTCGGCTTTGATACTGAAAAATCAAGTACCTCCTTCAAGTTGACTTTTGCGCACAAGTCATAACCTTGGGATATTTGCCAGTGGTCACCTAAGCATAGGGTAACTGATTCAGATCTCGTAAACAGGTTTAAAAGCAGTCGCTTTTGGTTTCTCACTGGTTCAAGCATTTTTTACAGTGATTCTGCAGTTCTGAAAAATCATCACTGTTTCCTTGGCCGACCTGCGGCAAGATGCTCCAAGTCGCGACCACAGATGCACCAGGACGTTTGTGCCCTTCGCATTGCCAAGATCCTGATCAAGCAAGTGAAACAACTAGCTCGCACAGGCACGATATTGAACAAGGAAATTCCAGACCTCTTAGGTGGAGTCCAGTTGCATTTCTTGTGCAAGTGCTGTTCTGTTTGACTTATTTGACTGCTTGAATTGAAAAAAAGGTTCGGTGTAAATCAGCTGGGATGCAGCAAACTAGCATGGTCATCATGGTCTTGCCAAGAATCGAACAACCCTTCATGATTTTCATGATCCATGCAAAGCATTTGGAGGTCAATCACTACGTCAGAGACTCCATCTGGCATTTTTGAGGCCGGCGTGATAGCTGCACAGCCGAGAAACGAAAAATGTTGAGCCACGAGGGGATAGTCCCCTCGACAAGTCATGGAACACAAGCCACTTGAGGAGGAGGACGAGGATGGGCTTGATGAACAGGCCAGCCTGATGACATGGAATGTTTTGCATGCCAAGGGCTTTGAGACAAGATTCGCACAGTATGCTTCTTTGCATCAAGTGTTTGCACGATGTGCCTATGGCTTTGTTCGGTTTGAGTTCGCTTATATAGCTGTATATGATAATGGAAACTTCGCCGAATTCATAGCCAATAGGGTTTTGCAAGAATAGTCATTTTGTACACTTTTCATACTTTTTGTAGTTTCTTCATGGCAACTTTCTCACCTTTGACTTTCCACTGTGAAGGATTCAAGCACGTCTCAGCCTCCAGAAACGACTCCCACAACAACGTAGTCTCCCAAGTATTGAGAGACTGAGGTTTTGACACCTCCAGTGCCTTGCTGTATTGTTGCCAATGCAGTCTTGCAGCAGTGGAAAAGACCGGATGAGCCTTCTTTGTGCCAATTTTGAGATGACGGGAACCAAGATCATTTAAGGTTAATTTGGGCGCAACTGATCACAGCGTAAGTCCCGTAAAAGCATCAACGCTCGGGTAGCAAACCATTTTGTGGCAAGTCTGGCCCTTGACTCAAGGCTAGATCTTGTTGCTTCTGCTGGGCGCCTGCGGGTCTGGCCCCTGATGTGGCTCCGGAAAGGAAGAGATTTGCGCATCTTCTGCGTTCCAGTCGTCGGTGTTTCTGTGCAAGGTCTTAATCAGCAGTCTCACCTTTCGTTCTGACCTTAGTGCTGCAGCCAATCCGTGCAGCACCAGAAAGAGGACTGATTCTGCCCATGAATTCCAGATTCACTCTGTGCAGGTCAGGAAAGCAAGACAACCACGGGGGATGAACGGAGTGAAGATTTGGGCTTGATTTCGCAAGGGAGAGTGAGAGCATTTGGGCTCAGGTATCTCCAACCCGGAGGGATTTGGCAAGCAGACCGGAATCAGAAAAGTCTTCACCTGAATTGTAGTGGATTTTGGAAACCGGTTCAGGGGGAATGAGTTGCAGCTGATGATCAAAACTGGAGAAATGAATTGCCAAACTGAGGCTCTAAGGGACGGTATTGCTGCGTCTCTCGTGGTCAGTCCAGCCCAGGCACTGACAGATTCTTGGCCGTCCAGCAGTCTTCCTTGTTCCCCACATCTTTGTGTGGGGTTCTTGTTTTTGATTCTGTATCCCGCTCCTCCGCCTCCGCCTCCGCCGCCGCCTCCGCCGCCGCCGCCTCCTCCACACAACATTGTCACACACCATCTTTCAACACAAACTTTGTCACATACCTCTTTGTCACACACCATCTTTCACACACAACTTTGTCACACACACACAACTTTGTCACACATCTCTTTGTCACACACGATCTTTCACACACACACAACTTTGTCACACACCTCTTTGTCACACACCATCTTTGTCACACACCATCTTTCACACACAACTTTGTCACACACACACAACTTTGTCACACACCATCTTTCACACGCCATCTTTCATACACAACTTTGTCACACACTTTGCGTGGCAGGCGTGGCACTTGGCGACATGGACGTAGCATTTGCGTGGCAGGCGCGGCACTTGGCGACATGGACGTAGCATTTGCGTGGCAGGCGTGGCACTTGTGACACTGGGCTGGGTCTGGTGGCGCACTTGGTCGCCGTTAGTCGCCCGTCACGCCGCAGCACTTTGCGTGGCAGGCGTGGCACTTGGCGACATCCACCTTCGTTTCACGTGGCAGGCGTGGCACTTGGCGACATCCACCTTCGTTTTTCACCTGGCAGGCGTGGCACTTGTGGCACTGGGTTGGGTCTGGTGGCGCGTGTGGTCACCGTTAGTCGCCCATGACGCCGCGGCACTTTGCGTGGCAGAGATGCTGGCACACTTCATCCCACCAATTGAATCGGCAAGTCTCGATTTTGACCCGTGGGAAGAAATCGCGCGTGCCGCAGGTGACGTTGGCACTGCCAAAAAAGACCGGTGCATATTGTGTATGTGAGCGCCAATGAACTCGTCGTTTCAGACTGTCCTAATAGTTTTCCTTCACACCTGTCTTTGAGTCCCATTCTTCCCGTGTGTGATTGCCCGGGGCCCATGAGTCGTCCGGTGTCCCAAAAAACGTGGCTTTGATACTTCAAAAGTATTCCGAACACATGGGTTAATGTGCATCCATTGCATCTGGTATACAACGGTCGGAAGACTGAACCATTTGTATTGTTTTCGATTAGAATACGCATGGAACAGTGTGACGTGGTGTCTTTGCATTGTGTTTTCTGAACTTGATCTGCCTTTGCATGGGGCCAGATTCCCCTTCCATCTTTTTTCCATGGGCGGAAGACAAGCTGGGTTTTCACTGATGGGCAGTGCATCTATTCCTCCACTGTGTGCAGCTGGTTGTTAGCTTGATGTGCAATATGATGCTCTCCGATCTTGCTGCAGTAGCCGCATAGTGTGTGTGTGTGTGCTCCTGGGCCAGGCAGAGCGACCTATGGTCGTGTGTCACCCCGTTGGCCGGTGGAAGCGCTTGCATCGTTTAGTTGTACGTCACTGTACATGTTCCTGTACCGTGCAGACCGAGGTATTGTCGGCTGTCACCTCGTTCGCCGGGGGTGCGGGATGACGCGGTCTTGTGTGCTTGGGGCCAACGCTCTGTTTCCGACCGAGTATGACGGCAAAGGCAATGGGCCAGCGCGCCTTGCTTGGCACATGCCGATGGTCGGCACGCATGAAGCAATCTGCAACATGCCAAGGCAACGTCCAGCGGCAGGCTCTCAAATCACAGGACCTGCTGCAATCGCATGTGCCTCGTGTGTCAATTCTGGTTCGTCTCATGTGGTTGCTGTGTGCTCCTGCACCAAGCAGACCGACGTGATGTCGTCTGTCACCTCGTTGGCCGGGGGTGCGGGAAGACGCGAGTACTAAGCAATGTGCAATGTGCTCAGGCTGCGTCAAGTGGGATGCTAGTTGTCACCAAACTGCATGCTCGCTTTCACTTTGGGTGCGACGGCTTTGAAACTTGGTCACACACAAGTTTCACACACACACAACTTGGTCACACACAATCTTTCACACACACACATAATTTTGTCACACACATCTTTCACACACAACTTCACCACACACAACTCTTCACATACAACTTTTTAACTTCTCGATCCTCCAACACCTCCTTTGTCTTTCCTTCCTTCCCCGTCCCGCTTCAACTTTCGTTTCTACTTATTTGACTTGTTGGGTTATCCGGTACTTTAATTTTTGGCCCTGCACTGTGACCTCGCAACAATTCCCAATGCCAACAACCTGTAGCTTTATTATATTTTAATATATTTTATTTATGCAATTTTACGGTGCCAGGTCGTCATTCTAGACGTGGAGGTCCCAAGTGCAGAAGGCCAGAATGTCCTGCAGAACTACATTGATTTGGGGCCAACTAGGATCGACTTTGCTCAAGGCGAATGGATTTAGCGCCTTCAGCGAATAGCTTTGACATGCTTTGACTTTCGGACTTTCTTGACTTGTTGACTGTTTCGCTGAATTTTCTCATTCAACCAGAAGGCAAAGCCACTTCAGCACAGGTGCGTTGGGCGGTCGAGTGCCAGGAGATTTAATATGTAGTGGAAAGAAAATTCGCCGGCAGGACTAACCGACTGACCGTGACAAGTTCTCGATAGTTGTATAAGTTGTATAAGTTGTATAAATTCTAAAAAAAGTATATGTTGTCATTATTGAAAACATATGAAACATTTCCATCTGAAATCACGCGCCAGCATGCGCGCGAGCATTTGACACATGCGCGCGCGAGACGGGCCAAAAAAGACAGGCGCGCGAGCAAGGCGCGCGAGCAAGGCGGGCTCCAAAAGTGGATTTGGTGAGCTTATTTGGGCGCGCGGAGAGCTTATGTGAGCTTATTTGTGCGCGCGTGCGTGTCCGAAGTCTCCACGCATGGGCGCGTGTGTTGTCCCGCGCGCGCACGTGCATTGCTCGCGCGCCTTGCTCGCGCACCTCGCGTGCGCGCCTGTCTTTGCTCGCGTGTTCGCGCGCGCACGTGTTAAATGCTCGCGCTCTCGCGCTGCGCACCCCGCGGCTGGTGAGGCACCATATAATATATGAACTCATATGTTTTGAATCAAGCCAATGTATATGTTACAGGCCTGCAGCCCCACCCCCCCGTCATGGTCATGGTCCCATTCCGGGTCGTGGTCCCCGCCCCCCCTGTGGCAATGGGGGGGGTCTCTTGTATGTATGTATGAATGTATGTATGTGCGTACGTACGTACGTATGTATGTATGTATGTCAGTCTGTATGTATGTATGTCTGTATGTCTGTATGTCTGTATGTCTGTATGTCTGTATGTCTGTATGTCTGTATGTCTGTATGTCTGTATGTCTGTATGTCTGTATGTCTGTATGTCTGTATGTATGTATGTATG
>Ga0126342_10021519_pt1 | contig 10745 bp, 11 predicted proteins | sample Cyp1metagenome_FD_92528 | JGI IMG/M metagenome (GOLD analysis project Ga0126342, IMG submission 92528) | Coral microbial communities from Lord Howe Island, Old Settlement Bay, Australia - Cyphastrea 1 metagenome | ecosystem: Host-associated > Invertebrates > Cnidaria > Coral ... | reverse complement strand
TTACATATACATATATATGTACATTACATATATTATATTATATTATGTATATAATATTACATATATATATATATATATTACATATATATTATATTACATATATATATTACATATATATATATATTATATTACATATATATATATATATATATATTACATATATATGTATATATTACATATATATTACATATATAATACATATATATATACATATGTATATTGTATATCATGGACATGGGTGTTGATGGAGGTTTATCCTCCCAAAGGATCCTGAAATCGCTATAGTCACTATATCTAGCCATCAGGGACCAACTGACCAAGGCTTCTGGACTTTGTTCAGGATGAATCTGTCCAGTCGCGAGTTCATGCGCATGCTGGGTGGCAACAAAAACATGTGACGCAGGCGCATGAAATCGCACGAAATCCCATAGAGTCGTTCAATTCCCATGAAATCTTAGTCGTCTAAATCCCACTAAATCACATCAATGATCCAATTTCGACCCACTTGAATCTCTCTGCTGTACTAAGCCACCGGGCGAGACCTTCTCCCACAACCAGGAACAAGTCCGTGACTGGCACGAAGGACCTCGCAGAGGTCATGCCACGTTTGGGACCCCAGCAAATCCTCATAAAAGTCCATTAAAAAAATGCATGAAATATCGAAGTCGATGAGTTTCTGAATTATCCTCTTTTTTTGAGGGGTGGAATGTGATACTACACTTGAAACCACCAGAAGTGAATTGCAGAGTCTATCTCAAACCTTGTATGCATTTTGGTTTGGAGGTTTTGACTCATATAGAATGGAGGTTGACGTTCCAAAAGTAGCACCTATCCACGTCACATGATTTTTGGGTCCTATCCACGTAGACCCAAGCTCAAAATATGTCGCTAATGACCACCAGGAAGAATCTCCAGTGGATTAGTAATCAGACCATGGCAATGGAAAATCACATATATAATGTGTATATAATATATATATATATAATATGTTTCCATCGAAACCTCCATTTATAGGGGATTTCCCGTTACATTGTTTGATATTGTTTGATTACCACAGGGTATGCCTTATTTGACTTTCATGGTCTTCGTCTCCCTCCCACAAGGCCAAGTCGTGCAGACCTAACCTTACAAGGACAATGATGGTCCTCTTGATTTCGGGGATGGCCATAGGCCATAGTTCCATTTGGGGAACGATTTTGGGGTCCAAAATTGGATGCTATATATGCCCACTCATTGCAAGAAGAAAAACAAGTCACAGAGTTCAAATGCCAGCTCAGAAAGAGGGATAATCATCAAATTCCGAATCGTTTTACCCAACTTCAGGTTTTTAAATCCACATTGTTTTGTTCCTATATGGGGGTTTCCATAAATGGGGGATCCCCAATATCTGGATGGTTTATTTCATGGAAAAACACATCTATAAATGGATGATGATTGGGGGTACCCCTATGACTTAGGAAACCTCCATATCTGAGGCATCCGCACCATTCAGCTGGAGTGGCCATCGGCTCCAAACCGCGAGTTCGACCGGACTCCTACCATAGCATTGAAACCCTTGGGGATCCCCCATGACGAAACCTCCAAATGCTGGCAGCCACAAGTTACCAATTCTTTCAAAAGCAGTTGCCTTTCCCTAATATCTATAATATATATATATATATATCATATCCTATTGTATATGCAAATCATCCGCAAGAATGTCCCAAGAAATGCTTCGCTTTTTTGTTTGCTCATGTTTTCTCTGTTCCACCAAACAAAACCTGGCTTGGATTGCTCGGAATTTGACATCTTGTCATCAGTGGTGTCCAAATTCAGCCCTGTCCCAAAATCGGATCCTTACCGTCCCATCCAAAGGTCTTGGAATTTTGATGATCAGCTCCTGAAAGAAGTGGTGGTTTTCACGAAGTTGATGTATCGAATTGGGGTCAGAATCAGATTCTCAAATTCTCCTAAAAAAAAGGACATTGCAATGGAAATTGCAATGGACATGCTATAAAACTACTAGATTAGACTAGATTGGGATGGCACGGTCAAGCTGAACTCCGAAACTCAAGGGCAAAAGTCATCAACTTTGGGACACAAACTTGGGAGATTATGACTATCTCCCCGAGTATATTATATAACCATCAAATCAGCATCTGAGTCAAGACCTGCCATCTTTCAGTTAATATTCAAAACATGTCAAAATCATGAGCAGAATACTTGACAGAGGGATGTCCGGATTGGGGTTTACAATGGTTTACATAGCCCACAGTCGCTGTCCAGCCAACCAGGCAGACAAGTAGCTGAACAGGCCCAGGTAGCGATTGATTTCGGTGTGCTCCGCCCACGAGACAATGTCCTGCGGAACGTTGTCAAACCGCCGCTTGGGTAGTTCGGGTAGTTTGGATGTTGAAATCATCTGAAGTTTTACAGTCTGGAGGTTTGAGGTATTTATCTACTCAACATGCCCCTTTTATTGGCAGGATATAGATTCTGCACCCCTCCAATCATGCCAATCATTCACCATCTTGCGGAGGTCCTTCCACAGCAGCAAGCCAAGCTTTCTGACCTGGTACAGTGGTCCACTGTCGTCAATGGTCGCTGAATGTGTATATTATATGATATATTAACATATTGTGAACACCTATGAGCAAAGTATATTGGATACAATGCATATTATGATTGTTAGCATTCATTATCAGTGCTATTGTTATTATAAGTAAGTAATTATTTCATATATATTTATATATTATAATCTAGTTGCAACATGTTCTACTTAATGAAGCAACATAGCGGGATATAGGCCCACAAATTCCTTGAAGCACACTTAAATCACCCAAACCAGATCTGAGGCTGCGCTGAAATGGCCTGCCTCCGTGTCTGTTAAAGGCACTGCAGCATCCTTAGGAAAACCCAGGTTTAACAGCGGCTTCCAGTAGGATCAAACAACATAAATGTCCATCAATGTCCATCAACTTGCAACGTGGCACTAATTTCAACATGGTTTCACCTATCCAGAAACTTACTGGTCATGGCTCAAGACTTCAGGATACTTCAGGACTTCCACTTTTGGGGGACAGAAAGGGACGTTACTTTCACCCACAACAGATTACAATCCCCCATTTATCTTTGCAGACATCGAGGTCAACAAAAAAAAAACACCAAATTGCAAACATGTTATAAACAGCACTCGACTATTTACATGGTTGACGTCCTGAGTCCAGTCCCGGGGCATGAACTTTAGTTATTCTTATAGTTATTCTTAGTTTATCTAAAATTATTATAGATACCTAAAAAAGATACCCGCAGAACCGCGCAAATTCAAGGTTAACCTCAAATGCGCCGAAAGATATGTAGTCTTAACATGTCTTAACTTTGGACCAAACAAGTTACCGGTTTTCACAGGATATGACATGTTCCTTGCTCGTCCTCCAAAAATGGCAACATGACCTGTTCACCATTCAAATCCTGATACACTAGCTCTGTCTCAAATAAACATTCTTGAGTATCCCCCAAAAGCCTCATGTGGGTCTCTCTAAAAAATAGGCTAACCCCCCATATTCGAATGGATTCTTATCCTTTCCCCTTTCAAAAAATGGCAACAGTAATCTACGGTATTTGGGGGTACCCTCCGGTAATTTAACATAACTATGGAAAATCACCATTTTTACTGGGAAAATCCACTATAAATGGCCATTTTCAATTGCTATTTTGACATAACCAGAGGGTATCCCCTGGCAAATCCATGTCTGATCTCCGAGCTTCGAAGCCGCTCGGCAGGATCGCCGCCATGGCTGAGCGCCATTTTCGCGCCCATTTACAAGCGCGGTAGCCCGAGGGGTGTGCCTCAATGGAGGGACACCCAGACCAACATCATCTGTGTAAGCCAGAACAAGTGGTCTATCATGAGTCTCATGATTCATCAAGCCCCCGAAAGAACTGGCATGAACTGGCTGCGCCCAAATTTTGATATATGACAAATCAATACAAATAACAGAAACATTGCTAGACAATCTGCCGCAAGCCGAATTCCGAATCCATTGACAGTGTCCTCTTTTGGGGATTGCAGCCCTCATCAATGGTGCAGCTTGTTGCTGAGAAGATGAGCACAATTACATGGATCAAACATGAACATCGTCAAACAGTTCGTCAAACTTCATGATCTGTCAGCCAGATTCATCCAGGTGTTGTGGCTATTTTACCATTGACGCAACTGGGAATATGTGAGTTCGCTGGTTGAACCCCTGGAAAAAAACATGCACGTATACTCCCATGACATTTCACGTAGAACCTAAGACTATTGATTCGTTGTTCGAGGACACCCATAAGCCCATTCTCAGAGGCCCCATGTTCAAGCTTCCATCTGAAACGGGTAACCTCTGGTAATTTAACATAGCTATTGAAAATCACCATTTTTAATGGGAAAATCCACTATTAATGGTCATTTTCAATAGCTATGTTAAATTACCAGAGGGTAACTCACTATTTGGCAAAAGCAATCGTCTAAGACATGTCAATCTGCTGTCCCTTGGACCGACAAACAGGGCAGCTATGCCGCAAAAAAAAGCCTCTTGAGTGGTCATGTTGTTCCATCATTTCTTCATTAGCGTTCCTGTATTATTGGTTGTTCTTCCTCTTACACAATCTTACCATGTTTGCTTGTTAAAATGCACCTGTTGTTGTTTAAACATGTTTAAACCCAATTTTGTGAGGAGCCTTGCACGTTTCAACGCAACTCGGCCAAGTCACAGAAATGACCTCCCTTGGATCTCGACCCACTTCCTCTGGGGGTTGCTCCTGGCGCATGAAATCTGGACATGTACGCGTTCAGTGACAGACGTTCCGCTTCAGGCTACAGTACCGACCAAGATTGGCAAATTGTTGGTAATGGTTCCCTTGTACTAAGCCTTACTAAGCACATGAAACAAGAAACGTCTGCATGAATGCCATTTAAGCCATTGATCATTCCATGTACAAATATGTACAATGGACCACGCAACAACTTTTATTTAAAATACAGATCTACATCGACATGATGTGTCACCTTGAAGACAATTAAGATCCGGAAGGCTAAGACATCCTGGTGACATTGCAAGTGATTCCCCTCAAAATCACCTGGTGAAGATCCCAAAACAAATTTGTGTGCTACTTGGAGATCCTCATCTTCCCAATTTTGGTGATCAACGCCCACCATGGCCAACCTGACAAGAGCGGAAAAACCTCGATGTGTTTCACATGCCTCCCTTCACCTCCAACATCAATTCACCAAGCTGAAAAGTTCGAACATTTGGGGATGCCAGCATGATGCTCAAATTTGTCATATTATTATGATAGTATGGGTATATGATGGGTGATTAACATTGGTTAACTAGCTTAACTAGCTTAACTAGCTCACCAGCAGCCAGATCTAACCTGCGGCTCCGGCGCTCCTCCGTGGCTTTTTGTGGTTTGGGTCCATCATCTTCGCTGGTTGTCCAGCGGGACTGAGTCGGTGCCGATGACGACCACAAATTCGAGGTCAAAAATAGACATCGATAGACATCCGCTTATTCGAAATTGTTCAATATGTTAAGTAAAATATGGTTGAATGTTAAATGACTGTTGTTAACTACTGTTGACTATTGTTATATAACTTATATAACTATCTTCGTAAATATTGATATGCTAGATTATCAATCCTGTGCCTGATTTGATGGGGACAGGTCATTTAACTAAATTAATGGTTTGCGTTAAACAACCCACAAAATTTGTTAGAATATATGGACTGTTGATACATTCCTGGATGCTTCTGCTTTCACGGACGTAAACTCTCTTCATGGAGGTTTCTGACACTGCTCACATCTGCTTGCACGATTATCTGCACTACAACTACGTGATACGACGTGCGGTCGTCGATCATAGTATCTTCGCCTGGGGTGGAAAGCCACAAGCACGCGGCCCACTAAGAGGCACAACCCCCCATGTGCAACCACCACGAAAGACGAGGAAATCAAGACGGCCTCCCCTCCAGCAGTGGCAAGCGCGAAGACCGCTTTAAGAAGACGCCAGATGGGTGTCTGCTCAAACAGCTATCAGCACGAGGAGCCCAAGGAGCACTTTAGCGCATCGTCTCCTTGTCATCCACTGAGCATAAGTAGTGGGTTGGCCTCAAACTCCCAGCTCGATACCAGCACCATGCTTGTACGAAGCTATGCTTCGTACGAAGCGATGGTATGGAACTTGCCCAAGCGCCCCACACCCGGCCAACGGTGTGCAAGGTGTCCAAATCAGCTATGCTCGGACACCCTTTGGGTAAGGCGCATGTTCAAATCAAGATGACCGAAACCATGGTGCGAAATCCGGGCCGCCCAAGTTGCTCAAGCCTTGCAACAAGACCTGCAACATCCTGCTACTATGGCCATAATTAGATGGCCATAGATGGCCATAGGTCCGCAAATTGCCTTCAAGACGGGATGTGGGATGCCTTATCAGGTCTTGCAGCAACCAAGCATCCTCCGCAACAAGACATATCAGACGTATCTGTAGTTTTCCGCAACATATTTAGCTTCGACCAACATCAGAGGAAGTGTACTCAAACAGAGAAGCCATGGGAGAATATTTAGATTGTCAGAGGGACCCGCGGAAACGAGCTTCTGTGCATTTAGAATTCTTCCACTACATGACACTGCCACCCTTTGACAAGGAAGCGCTATGCAGGGCGCGTGCCATGAAAATCCTGCACCAAACATTAGATCAGAGACCGCCTACTTCAGCACTCTGAGAAGCACGGTATTTGCAACAAACAGCCCCCCGCACAGGGAGCCCAAGATGCACTTTAGCGCACGGTCTCCTTGTCATCCACTGATCATAAATACCAATAAGTGGGAACCCTGCGCAAGAGACGTGTTTGGACAGTTTCAACATGTTCCAACATGACCTAATGCTATCGATTATGCAATACATACTCAAGGTATCATTGTAGTACCTGAGTGTAGTGCCCAGATCAAGCCTCAAATCTTCGTTCAAACGTGTTGATGTGTCCTTGTCAAAACATTCCTGATTGGTGATGATAGTCATGCCAATTCCATGCATTTCCAAGGGAAAATAGATGGGGTAATTGGGTAACTATGGACCAAATCGGACATTTTAAGTATCTTCCCATTGTACCTTCCCAGTGGAGGGACCAGTAACTCTGACCCAAATGTGACCTGTCAACAAGATGTCAACAAGATGTCAACAAGATCGATAACACATCAAAAGCCATCAACCAGAAATATCTCATTTATAGGATTCATTTAGTGTATAAATACTGGTTGGTGGTTTCAACCCATCTGAAAAATATGAAAGTCAATGGGAAGGATTATCCCATATATTCTGGAAAAAAAAAATGTTCCAAACCACCAACCAGAGTGTATGAATATCTCAGCATATCTCAATCTCTCGCAAGATCCATGGCAAATCCCTGAGGTCACTACATCCCAGGCCAAATCACGTTTTCGCTCACGCTCCTCGAGTGGAAAAAGCACCCTCTAGAGTAATCCATGGCTGGAAAATCCATGGATTTATAGAATATCGACTTAGTATTTTCCTATATGGATTACCAGAGGATTACCAGATTAGGTAAAACCTCATAGCTGAGTATTATGGCTGAGTATTATGGACTTAGTATTTTCCTATATGGTCTCCTATCTAAAACCTGCATGGCTAGTTCGGGGACCCAGCGAGCCACGTTTGATGACACTGAAGGGTAATTTGACTTTTGGGGATCATATTCTCCATCGCTTTCGGGTGCGGCAAGCTTCAACTCGGCTTATGTCCCATGCATACTCCATTCCCTCCGGTCATGGTAACATAGCTGTGGAACATATTTTTTAAATAGATGACCTATATTGACCTATTGGAAAATGGTGATTTTATGGTGATTTTATGGTGATTTTATGGTGATTTTCCATATCCATTGAATCCATTGTTCAACGACCAGACGGATCCAGATATGTCAAACCATCCCTGAGGCTTCCAACAGCCATTGGTCCCCTGCCCCGACCTTGATAAAATCGCAGGGCACAGTTCTGTGGGTGGGCATAGCATGGAACATTTAAGCAGGTTTTTCCAATAACCCTACCCATATGCTCCATGTATGGAATATTTACCAACATTAACCCTCAAAATCACCCAAATGTAGGTAAGTATACCATACATGGATCCTATGGGCTATAAAACCATCGAAAACCCTATACTTATCGCATTTCAATCGGGTTTCCATCGGGTTTCAACCGGGTTTCCATCGGGTTTCAATCGGGTTTCCTTGGTTTTCATTGGACTTTCAAGGGTTGCGGAGCAAGTCCTGAAATTTCAAAGCGTTGAGACAGGCAAAACAAACATCACCGGATATCAAAGGGACCATGACACAGTGTGACAGACCTTGACTATAGTGACTATACATGCAATATCATGCAATTTTCTTCAATTCAGTAACCAACTGTGACATACCCAGACTTGCCAGGTCCAAGATCACTCAATTGCAATTCCTTTATATAGTGAACAGAGTATCAATGGTAGTTCAAATGGTCCGGTATCGTTTAGGTGTTAGGGAAAGGTTGTTGGAACATGTCAGAAATCTATCCTTCGTTAAGTATGCAGTGTTGGCATACTTAGATGTGAATTGTCCAATCAGCAACTTTCCCATTCTGTAAGTGCATTTAAAGCACCAACTTGTGATCGACAGGGAACGTTACAATCAATTCTCTACTGTCAGGGGATCCCGCGACCACACATCAAGAAAAGAACGAGTCGAAACTGCTGGTGAACCCCCAACTCTCCATTGGTTCTCAACAATTTTCGATGCTATTAGGGATTCCCATTCCACAGCACTCCTGAAACAACCGGTGAATTACATATCTCGCTGTGTCAGTGTCCTTCAGAATCGGGAAGACATGCTACTAATATACCAACATATACTCACCACAGCAGCCACAGCAATATATTCGATCGCGGGATCTGAGCCGTCGGCTGCCGATGGGATTCTTTTCATACCAATTGGTATCTTCTCGGTGACGTTGCCCGTCATCGAGCTGCAGCAAGTTTTCGACATTTACGGATGGGTTACCCTATGGTAATTTAACATAGCTATTGAAAATTGTCATTGATAGTGGATTTACCCAGTAAAAATAGTGATTTTCCATAGCTATATGTTAGTTTACCAGAGGGTAAATTACTGGATGGGTGTACGCACCAATTTACAATTGGAAGGTATCTGTCCACATGCTCATCACCATCACCGTCAAGGAGGGAAGGGATTAGATCCAATAAATTCATAGTTAAGTTAAGTCACTTAAATATACTTAAATCCCATTATATCCCACTAGCTCCCTTATTTTCGTTGGTGAAATCCGCAGAAAATCACCCTAAACAACACATGTCTCTACTTGTCCCTGCGGGCCTCGTAGGTCCCATCTTCCCGTTTGTTGCCACGGCCCCGGTCGCGGTCGCGGCGGCGTCGGCTGCGGCTGCGACTCCTGTGATTTTCGCGACTTGGGAGTTGGACCCAAATTGTGAGTAAGACAATAATAAACCATCCCCCAGTCATCACCATTTTTATAGGTGGTATAAACATTTGTTTGAACCATTCCCAAGTGGCTGGTTGATTATTGCTTTAACCACATTAGTATTACTAATTGATGGTAAATACTGGTAGTATCACTTGGTAAATACTAGTATTTTTGTATTACTAGTGAGACTAGTATTGATGTGCTTCGTTGAAACTGAGATGTGAACCCACCAAACTGGTAAACTGGTGGAAATGTGGAACCTCTAACCTCAATACTAAAAGGTTAAACCATGTTAAACCCATCTAAACCCAAAGATAAATATGATGGTTTTGGAGCATTCCCCTGACTAAGGATGACTAAGAATGATGGTGGTTCTACTGTCTCTCATGGGGGTATGAGGATATAACCTGATATAATATCATTTCACCCAAGACAAACCGGTACTAAAAGACATGGCGAAAGGCAACAGGGAAATCAAGTTAAAATACGTTATAGCAATTTCAACCATAATTGAGATGTTGTTCCCAACAATTAAAATTGCGGGACTTTCGCCCCACCAAGAAATTGAGGTACTTAGCCAACAATTTTTGGGCTATGAAACCACCTAAACAACATGGAGATGATCTTAAATGGACATTTCCAGGCAGGCTGGGGTGGGAAATTGAACACAAAACACTGGGAATTTTTAAAAGGTAAGATAGGGTACCCTCTGGTAAACTAACATAACTATGGAAAATCACCATTTTTAATGGGAAAATCCACTATAAATGGTCATTTTCAATAGCTATGTTGAATTACCAGAGGGTACCCATGATCATCCCAGTCAGCTCCAAATGGTGTCCTGCTCCTCTTTCTGCTTTTGCTCCTGAGGGGAGCTGACAGTGAAATGTTTGCCAAGAAAAGGGAGTTCCCTTCATGGTCCATTAACTGAGGCAATTCAACATAACTTGACATAGCAAGGGAGCATTGTCCATTTATAGCTGATTTGACTATCAATCATTTCACAAACCATCAAGTCACTAGGGGCATTTATTTAGTCATTGTATACATGGCAGCCCACAAAACAAATGACCGCGTCCCCATACAAATATAGAATTACACGTAGACATACATAATACATATATATATGTATTTAATATTGTATTTGCATATACGTATATTTACGATTTGTAGCTTTAGAGACTATTTATATTTACCCAGATGCTCTACCATAGATACCTACCATAGATTTACCCA
>Ga0126342_10021518_pt1 | contig 10745 bp, 8 predicted proteins | sample Cyp1metagenome_FD_92528 | JGI IMG/M metagenome (GOLD analysis project Ga0126342, IMG submission 92528) | Coral microbial communities from Lord Howe Island, Old Settlement Bay, Australia - Cyphastrea 1 metagenome | ecosystem: Host-associated > Invertebrates > Cnidaria > Coral ... | reverse complement strand
TACTTAACAAATCTTAGCGTTTGTTAATAAAACTTAGGCTTTACAGAACGTGGAAGTTTAACTTCGACATTCAACAACTGCCAAGTAAAACATCGACTTTGGAAGGCTAGGGTATATATATAAATATATATACACATGAGTGAAGTCATATATAATCCCGGATATAAGTGAGGATATTCCATATGTTTATATATATATATATATATAGATATGTACATACACCTGTTTTTTCATGTTTTTCCACCCATTTACTACTTGGTGGCGAAGTACCCACGAATCCGATAATGGTTAGTTCACCCTATTTTTTTTCTGTGGATTAAGCCTACCTATCCCACAAAACCAGGCATAGAATCTTCTTAGGATTCGTGGAATGAGCAACCAAGTGCCTCCCTGTAAACGTTTGAAGTCACAGGGATTTAACGATCCCCGAAATTCGTGACCCCCCAATAGATGGCTACCCTGTGGTAAACACGTTTACCCTGTGGCAATTGATGGTAATTCATGGCACCATTCGATATAAATGATGGGATATAATTGAATATAATAATGGTGATTTACTGGGAATAATGGTTTATGGATATAAATAACGGTGATTTATGGTGATTTATGGATTCGATAAATAATGGTGATTTACTGGGAATAATTTTTTATATACCCCTTGGTAACAACGATTTGTGAACTGGAGAATCAGCTTTTTCGGAAACCGTTGATCATCAGAATCAGTTTTATCATGTATTTCTATTCGCCATGGCTTCCATAGCTAAAGATTCATAACTAAAAGGCAAGAATAGGGATTTTTCATGGGAGATTTTCATGGAGATATTATATGGATTTCTTTAAATTTAATAGAAAATGGAGATATTATATGGATTTTACCCTAATAATATCTCCATATAATAATTTAAAGTAAAATCAGCTGCGCGTGGGTATTTCACCCAGAAAACCAGAAGCGGATAGCCAGGCGGATATCAATCCATTGTGGGATTCCCATTGTGGGATGACCATGGCGGACAAGCCGCAGTTCACTAAGTGAATCTATACATAGTCTAATTATATATAGTCCAATTATAGATAGTCTAATTATATATAGTCCAATTATAGATAGGTTTTTTGTTGATTCTAAATCTAGGGCTCTAGGGGGCACCGCCTTATACAAGAATATATGCTTTACATGAGGATGGCAACACCTGCCGTGCCAAATTTTGTTTAGCCCTGCACCATGATGCGAATGCCTTTGTGTCTAACAATGGAGATACCCAAAGCCATTGATTTCCAATTTCTGAGACGATCAATAGAGGGAATTGAATATGGAGGTTTCCCTACGTATATACACATACACATATACTTGTTTACACCGTGTATCATATGTACTCGTACAGTGTATATATATACCTATATATATATATATTAATGTGACATGTATATATATATATATATATATGTATGTACATGTATTATACGTAGAGAGTGTATCACAGCCAAATATCCATGCCTTGCCATCACCAGGCCATGGTCCGAAGAATGAGGCGGGGGAAGACTTGGACGGTGGATGGAGCAGCTGGTAGCTGGTGCACCCCATGGTATGGTTTGTTGGTGCATCAAAGATGGGATGATCATGGGATATTCCATGATATATTTCATGGTATTTAGTGTAATGGGATTTAATGCGATTTAATTCTGATTTCTGGGTATTTCATGGGATTTAATAGTTGATGTAACGGCATGATCACCTATCCGGTGGTGAATGGAGCAGTTGCAAGCTATGGGGAGCGATCCTTCCGAATCCCTTCCCGAAAAGACATGGGGAGCCAGTTGGAGCTACGAACTGAGTTTCCCGACCACATCATAGTTATTGCGGGATGATAACCGGATAGTCGAAGGAAGTTTAGAAGTCAAACTTCCGACAATATGGACAGATAAAAGCAGAGGTGGGAAGAGCCAGAGAAGAGAAGAGAAGAGAAGAGAAGAAGAAAGAAGATCCGAGAAGAGAAAGAGTCAGAGGAAAAGGTAGAAAAGTCGCGATCCACTGTGTTTTTCCAATGATTTGTGGCTCCGGAGGGTCAAAAAGTAGGCTCGCTAAAGCGGCGGGTGCGGAGCCATCTTGCCAGATGAGAGATGAAAAATTGCACGCCCTTGTGGGCGCGAAGCACATTTCGAAGTCAAAAGTGTTAAAATTTGAAGGGGTCGGAGCATTTTTGGAAGTTGAGACATTGAAAAAGTGCACGCCGTTGTGGCGCAAAGCACATTTCGAAGTCAAAATGTACAAAACACTTCAGCCTCGGAGCACTTTTGGAAGTTGAGATGTTTAAAAAGCGCACGCCATTGTGGCATGAAGCACATTTCGAAGTCAAAATGTACAAAACATCACATGTTCGCGCCATTTTTGGACGTTGAAGCGTCGTTTTGCGTGGCAGGCGCCAGGAATTCCGCACTTTGCCGAAAGTGAGCAAAACGTGAGGGTTTCTAGCATGTCCAAAAACGGGGGCAGGCGTGGGACATTTCAAGAGGATCTGCAAAGATGCATTTCGCGTGGCAAGCGCAGTACAAGAGACATGTTCATCAGAGATGTTAGGAGGTCAGGGCGCTGATTTCCTGATTCCTGAGAGAAGTTGCATTTTGGAGCATCAGATCTTTAAGTTTTCTAAGATGATTTTGCGCCACAGGTGCAGCACTTCGAATGACCCGGCATCACTTTTTCGTGGCAGGCGCAGTACTTTAGAGACATGGACTGGAAAAATCGCAAAACGCATTGGTCCGAGGCCGTCAGCTCTGCACTCCACTTTCCATTTTTGAAGGAAGTCTCGCAGAATAGCTTCGTTTTTGATGTTGTCAACTTCGAAAATTGAGGAAGCCTTGCAGAATTGCTTCGTTTTTGACGCTGTCAAGTTCAAAAATTGAGGAAGTCTCGCAGAGTTGCTGCGTTTTTGATGTTGTCAAGTTCAAAAATTGAGGAGGTCTCGCAGAATAGCTTCGTTTTCAAGCCTGATAGATAGCTACACGACTACAACCACAACAACAACAACTACCACTGCTACTACTACTACCACCACAACAACTACTACTACTACTACTGCTACTACTACTACTACTACTACTACCTACTACTACTACTATTACTACTACTATTACCACCACCACTACTACTACCACTATTACTACCACTATTACTACTACTAGACTACTAGTGTATGCGTACGTGCATGCAGCATGCACTCGTACACACATTTGTACACGCAGACAGACGCAAGTGGTACAAAGCATGGGCAAGCCATCGCTAATTACACAACATTACAGTACACAAAACTACACTACACGAATTCAACCACACTACACTACAACTACAACTACAAGACATTTCACTACAACTACAATTACACTACTTCACACACACATACTACACTAGACTAGACTATACTACCCTATACTACACTATAGTGCACAACACGATAGTACACTACACTACTGTACACTACTGTACACTACTGTACACTACATTACACCACATTACGCTACATTACACTACATTACACTATACGCTACTTTACAGCTACAACTACATCTACAACTACACTAATTACACTACACTACAACTCCACTTCACTACAGCTACAACTACAACTGCACTACACCACTCTACATCCAGCAGTTGTGGGTGAGGTGGCCACTGAAACCATTGCAACCACTCCAAAAAACACAACTCCAACCACCTTTCGGTCCATCAGTGGATTCGCTCTGCCATCCGTGATTCACAACAACCAACCTCTCCTATACGTTTCCTATTTTCCTATGTTTGAAATTTCCGCCATCGCCTTTTGCGGTACTACTGGTATAATCATCAGAGAGAGGTGATCCAACCCAGTCCAGCATTGGCATTAACCTAATGGCTATCTAATGGAATAATGGGAGAATTTGGGATGATAATGGGAGATCATGAGCCAACACGATACAAGGCAACCGATTCTAGAAAAATGATAGCCACGTTTGAGGGCCAAATGGGTCATTTTACATCTTTATTTGGCCGATTCACCCCCCCCAAAACGTAGTACCTGGGGTGTTGGGAGCAACCCTGATCAGATTGGTAGGTTTTACTGTAACAATATTGCAAACCAGTCACGGAAGATCCTTGGTTATATTTGGCATCTAAACCGCTTGCTGTACTACCGTACCACCTGGCGGAACACATCCAAGTAGCCCCTTGGGTCTTGAAATTCGACCCATATCCAATTTGTGAAGAAACTACATGCTTTGCCCCAACAAATATATGATGGGCAAAACACTAAAAATTGTTGTCCAAACAACAGAATATACATATATATATATATTATAAATATAAATTTATATATACATATATGTCATGAGTGAATCATGATTGTATATATTATAAGTCAGAACTGACATCATTTTTTAAATAAGAGGCACTATGTGTAAATGGGGCCCCCACAAGGTAGCGTAACAATTTTGGTTCGGGAAAGGCCCATAAGAGCAATCTGTTATCTTCTCTTGGTGTCTTAGAAATCTCAGTGTATCAATCTACCAAGACACTCAAATGACCTATAAAGACGGGTATAAAAGTATGTAAAAATCCTAAAACTAGAGGGGAAAACAACAATTTTCATGTGTCAATGTCTAGGTACATATACTATTTGCTTAGTGAAAGGATTGGTTTGAGCGCTCCTGCAGATGTGCCCCAATAGTTCCACATGATTCCAATGGAATTCGGATGTCTCATCATTTCTTGATCGTTCTCTTCATTTAAATGGCCATTTAGATCCATTTGGGGGTTATATCATATTATATCCCCATTCTCAGACACACCCATATTTCATCAATGCAGTCGATTTTTTGTGTGATATTTCGGGCATAGGACAATCGTGAGTCCTCAAGGAGCTGCCACTCCCATCAAAGCACTTCGGTCCATCAACGTAACCTAGAGAGGGGTGTGTCCACCAAAGGTGGAATGCATTTGCTCGGGTCGGCACCGACAGGTAAGTTTGCTCGTGGCCTAGACTAACGTTTTGGTAAATAGGATGCCCAAAGTTCCACAGTTTATTGTCATCGTCCTTGTTACATATTCCATGTTTGGCGTATTGTCCTTATTTCCAGACACACCCATACGACAGGAGAAGAACGCCTGAATTTACCTTCCAGTAAATTCACATAGACCTGCCAAATGGTGGTTGAAAGATTAGTTTCCACTATTGTATTTTCTTGGCCTTGTTTCAGGGTCTATGTTCATTTGGTGGAGGGTATGGATGATACATCGTGGCTCATCCCACTTGCTAAGTAGGTTATATCATGTTATATCCCTGGTTTTGTTAGTGGGATAAGTAGGGTTAATCCACTGAAAAAGTAAGGTTACCCTCTGGTAAACTAACATAGCTATAGAAAATCACAATCTTTAATATATACATCAACTATAAATGGGCCATTTTTGATAGCTATGTTAGTTTAACAGAGGGTATATCTACTTGGGATTCGTGGCAAGTAGTGCGCCACCTTGCAACATCCAAAAAATCCCCAGCATCGCCAGTTCGCTGCACACATCGCGGCTTCGCTGGCCGCGTGCTGCGTGCAGCGGGCCAGCGAAATTAGGACGGGCAGACTGAAGAACTTCAAACAGTTGGAAGATTTTCCGATAAGTGACCTCACTGCAACCTTACTGGAATGATGGTTAGTAATTAGGGGGAATCAATCCAATATAGCCTTATGTTTGATTAATTAGTGAATCATTATGATTTATCCAGATATGACACATAGTACATGTACTTTAAAAGATTAAATGTTTATGTTGATTACATGAAACAACCAGATGTTAAACGGAAACTGAGAAGGTCTGGCTTTTGAAAATTAATTTTCCGTATCTGGATATGGCCAAATTGGTTCCACGTAAAAACAATAGAGATACACCAGCACCTACGAGGAGATTGCCAATATATGAGTTTCGGAGATTTTGATTGTTTTGGACAATCTTCCTATTCGGGTGAAAGCCAGTCACATGAAATGGGAGTTGAATCGAGCTGAAATCCTGCGGGTAGTGTCTATGGAGGAAGTTTACATGCAGCTATGAACACTCTCCATGTGCAAGAGGTAATACCTTGCGAGATTAACGACCTCAAGTTGCCTTTCTGGAGGGTATCCAAATTTGATCAAAATCAAATGTTGACAAAAAATAACAAAAACGATGTCGCTATCGTGTGGTATCACCATCCACCATGAGAGGTTGAGAATGCAAACAATACTCAGCACAACTGACCAGTGACGAAGCAAGAATGTCTGCCCAGCTATAAACAATGGCATATGAATATCATCGACTATATAGACAATAGTACCCAATAGTATCCAACTATATAATCATTAAACAACAAACACAGATATGATTTCGAAACACAATTTGCAGCACACCTCCAGATCTTCCATAGTTCCATAGAAACCATTTGGTTCGATCCGATTAAGTATTGGAGCTATTCATTTGAAGGCCCAGCAAAAAGGTTGTATTTCATCAGTGCGATGATTTTGGAGTCCCTTGATGCCCCACAAGTTCTTCGTGAGGATGTGAAGAATCTTCGAGTAGTTAGTTGCTGCTTTTGCAGCTCAAGACAATCGCAGCCTACATTGTTCCGCTGCAGTTGGTCATGCGCTGTTGGGAAAAGAATGGTGCTGCAACAACTGGGGGGTTGCCGCTTTGACACGGAACGGGTGTGAGCTATTGCCGAATCCCCCAAAAAAGGTGCAGCTCCAAAGTCTAGGGATTTTCGAGGCAGAGGACACACTTGGCCTGATCCGTGAATTGTTGATTTGCTGACGATGATTACGTCATTGCGGTTTATATTTTTTCCATTAGTTGCGGAATCCACGGAAAAAAGGATCAGTTTCGAAGGTGATCCCAAGCAAATCCAAGTCTTGGCACAGGGGCAGTTACACCAGAGGAGCTTAGGAGCCACTGATGCTCACTGGTTGTTTCTAAATGAATCTAAATGAAAGGCTAAAGAGGCTGTAGTTGTACCAGGAACGAATGGGATCGAATGGGTAGATTCCACCCTAACCAAAATGCATAGTTTTTTTCGGTCAGCCTCAGCTGTGGTGGCAGTGGTACAACCATTGTTCCAATGGTCTTGCAAGACCCGGGCAGTTGCAGTAATTGTCACACCGAGTGGAACTTTTACCATTGCCTACCGGGCCTACAAAGCACAATCAATATGTCAGAAAAGTGACCCAAGAATAAAGATACGATAAGATACGTATATAATCAAGTCTGACCATCCGGTCTTGAAAGGGCCTTGATGTTGACACGCAAAAAACGGCTCTGCATCTGTATAGGCCTTTTTCTTTTGACGCAAAAGAGCACATCCATCCGATCAAGCGGATCGGCGGCTTGGCCGGGGGTGCAATGGTTGACCCAAAGCAAGACGCTGATTTGTTTTCACAGCAGTAACAAAAAACAATAGTGATTGTTTGGCTACAATTTCCAATTATGGTGATTTATGTTGCAATTATTTCTTACCTCACAAATTCAGTCAAAATCATGTAATTTCCAGATGTTCAACTTAAACTTGTTTACTTTCGGGGTTTTTGGATGCTTTTGGGGTATCTATCCCAGAGTTGGCTTAAGGGAAACATTGCAGAGTTGCCATCTTCAATGATAAATAGCGAAGCTTTCGACCTATCTGGGTGTGTCCAAGAATAGGGCAACCCGAAATACACTGCGCTTGATCATGTTAATCTTTATTGCATTGGCAGTCAGTCTTGCGGGTAGCACCAATTTTCAGACACACCCAAATAACCCGCTATTGTCAGCTTTAGTTGTACTATGTTTTATTATCCCATAATATAATATTGCCCATTATCATAATATATTAATGAATATCCCCATATATCCCCAATGACTGTCATTTTATCACCAATATTACCATCGTATACCAACTTCCCAGCGATGATTGGTTCAATCCATCCTGTTCACCATTTTATCATCGCGTTGCTAGGCATGTCTCAGAACCTAGATTAAAGATGATTAAAGTATATTCCATTATTTTACATTATAATTCATTATATTACATGATATTAGATCATATTAGATCATATCAGATCATATCAGATCATATCAGGTCATATCAAATCATCTTAGATCATATTACATCATATTAGATCATATTAGATCATATTAGATCATATTACATCAGATTAGATCATACTAGATCATATTAGATCATCTCAGATTATATTAGATCATATTAGATCATATTAGGTCATAGTAGATCATACTAGATCATATTAGATCATATTAGATCATTTTAGATCATGTTAGATCATATTAGATCATATTAGATCATGTTGGATCATATTACATCATATTAGATCATATTAGATCATATTAGATCATGTTGGATCATATTACACCATATGAGATCATATAGATCATATTAGATCATTTTAGATCATATTACATCATATGACATCATATTAGATCATACTAGCTCATATTAGATCAAACTAGATCATTTTAGATCATGTTAGATCATATTGGATCATATTACATCATGTTAGCTCATTTCAGATCATATTAGATCATATTACATCATATTACATCATGTTAGATCATTTTAGATCATATTAGATCATATTAGATCATATTACATCACATTACACCATATTAGATCATACTAGATCATATTAGATCATTTTAGATCAAACTAGATCATTTTAAATCAGGTTTGATCATTTTAGATCATATTAGATCATATTGGATCATCTCTAATTATATTAGATCATATTATATCATGTTACTTCATATTAGAGCATATTATATCGTAGATGGCATTATCTTACATTGCATTACCATCTTTGCTGTGCTTATTCACAGCCAGGGCATGACCCACGCCACATGCGATGACCAGTCCTTTAGGGATGGGAATAGTCGGGATTTTGATCTACTCATGATCTGTGGATTCCCATGGAATGGGCTGGATAAACCATAAATAATATATATATATATATATACATAATAAATATATATATGTCTATAAATATAGACTTACAAATCATATTTCATACCTCATACCCATGATATTCCCATTGTTGTTGGTTAACTCCCATGAAAATAAGGGTTCATATACCATTTATTGTTAAGTTAGTTCGATATCTACAGAATATTCTGGCAATGTATGGGAATATCCCATTTGAGCCATTCAAAATACTTCTATATAGGTTCCATACAATCTCATGATACTACTCGGTTGACAAGTTTCCCTGTGGATTGTCAAGATCCCCAAGAAATTAGGTAGTATAATTCCAAAATGCAATCTATATTTTTTTGGTACTATGACAGTTCCCGGATTGTCAGAATCCCCAAGAAATTAGGTAGTATAATTCCCTATCAATAACCAAGGTATTTTCTTAGCACTTCCGGGGACAGGTCATGCGTCCCTACATCTTGGTCCTGGCCCTTGTGGCCCAGACCTCGAAAGGGACCGAGACGTTGGAGGCGACGCCGATGGGGGGATCAGTCATGGGTGGTGTCATGGATGGCCTCCTGTTAAACTTGGATGATTTTGAGGCTACCCCTATTTTAAGAAATCCCCAAATACATGTATATATATATACCAAATATGTATAAATATATATATATAGGTAAATGTACGGATGTACTACTGCATGATATGTAATTATGTATATGTAGAGTGGACACGAACAGAGTGGAAAAAACAATGGAACAAATACAGTATAAATAACTGTTCTGTATGCATACAATGTGTAATATGGTATATACTCATATTCATATGTATGTCGCTTTCAAACTTATAAAATGTGTATACACACACACATATATATATATATATATGAAGTTCAATCTGATTATATACTGTGTATAGATAAATGATGGATGTACCCGGACGTAGCTTGATTAAACGACAGCACACTCTGCCCAATGGACATAGGGTAAACTGACATAGATATGGAAAACCTATGGTTTCCCTTGGGAAGGAATCTACAACCGGTTGGTTTTTCCACATATTTTTGTAAGTTTACCGGATGGTAATTGATGCTTAAGCCGTCACTACAGTAATGGTTGTTGGTGGTCAATCAGCCATGGAATTGTGTTTTGGAATGGGATTTGGGGAATATAGCTGGTCACGCTTGCAAAAGACACAGATCTATAGGCAGGGTCAATTGCTTACTGGGAATTTTCGGGAATGATCCACTGGCTAACTATCAATAATCATCCCAGCAACCCCCAGCAACCCATACATTCCCTACATTTAGCACCAGTAAGATTGGAGTAGTGGACTTCAGGACTAAGCCGATGTGGAAATCCTGCCAGCTGTTATTGCTATTGCTCATAAGTCTCATAAGTCTCATAAGGAGGCTATATATGGACTTCAGGGCCCACCAAAAAACAAATCCAATAAATTCAGGTTTGGATAGATTTGTGTGGAATTGTTAGACGCTGCGCCAACCATTTACCATGGAATGAAATTGATATTGTCATCTTTGGAGTTGACATCTTATATTTATCTTGTCACAATTGCTCGGAACCTTTTAGGTAGAGTAAAGAGTTGTAAAGCATCTAATCCACAGTTGGCCAAGAATTCAACAATGAAAATTACTTTACTTCGAGTTATCCCCATCATGACATCTATACGTTTTGTTACTGGCAAATCTTCTGGCATTCTATCTGACATATCTTCTGGCATTTTATCTGGCATATCTTCTGGCATTCTATCTGGCATATCTTCTGGCATTCTACCTGG
>Ga0126342_10021517_pt1 | contig 10745 bp, 9 predicted proteins | sample Cyp1metagenome_FD_92528 | JGI IMG/M metagenome (GOLD analysis project Ga0126342, IMG submission 92528) | Coral microbial communities from Lord Howe Island, Old Settlement Bay, Australia - Cyphastrea 1 metagenome | ecosystem: Host-associated > Invertebrates > Cnidaria > Coral ... | reverse complement strand
TTTGGGGATATTTGGGGATATTTTGGGGATATTTTGGGGATATTTTGGGGATATTTTGGGGATATTTTGGGATATTTTGGGATATTTTGGGATATTTTGGGATATTTGGGGATATTTTGAGATTTTTGGGGATATTTGGGGATATTTGAGGATATTTGGGGATATTTGGGGATATTTGGGGATATTTGGGGATATTTGGTGATATTTGGTGATATTTGGGGATATTTGGGGATATTTGGGGATATTTGGGGATATTTGAGGATATTTGGGGATATTTGGGGATATTTTGGGATATTTTGGGATATTTGGGGATATTTTGGGATATTTGGGGATATTTGGGGATATTTTGGGATATTTTGGTATATTTTGGTGATATTTTGTGATATTTTGGTGATATTTTGGGATCATTGTGCCGACTGTGGCTGGATGGTCTACCCATCTACCCGGTAAAATCCCAAGAAACAAAATCCAGGCATATCCATCACCTTATGGTGTTCACAAAAATATCCATTGGTTGTGGAAAATCATGTGGCAACAGTATATTCATTTAATATATACTGTATTATATCACTATATAATAGTGTTGTGTCCATGTATTATAGTTACATCATATATACATGCATGTATATGTATATATATATTATATACACATTACTAATCACTATTGTATATATATATATATACACTACTCGTATATAAAAATATTCCAGATATTCTCCAATTGTTGCAGGCTTGCCATTCGCCAGGTTTGCAGGGGGGTTCTGCTCCCAGAAATTCGATTATTTTAACATCAACTCATCTGAAAAACTTCCAGGTTGATTGCTCCATCACCGTAATTCCATAGACGTATATATGATTTTCAATGATTATGGATGTTATTTTGTATATCTATTATACACAAAGATGTAACATGTTTATCTGTAATATGTATATATATATATGCACACCAAGATATACACAAGTATGCACATATTTTGGGTCCAGCTGTTTTTTTTTATCCAGGTGATCTTGATCTTTCTTGGCATGATGGTTGCTGGTCTTTTTGCAGCCTGTGGCGAGGCCAGGAGCGCTTTTCTTGGTGCCCAGTAGATGTATAATACAATTTGGCATCAGTATGACTATGTGCCACAAAGATAATGTAAAGATCAAAACTCATATTATACTATATTGGTAAATTTGATGAATATTGATGTGTTCAATCCCCATATTGAGCCATTGATGTCTCTAAACATCTCATTTCTTGCCCTGGGCCAGTCTTCCGGAGCTTGTTGCAACGGCGCGAATTGCACCTGCGACGGCTGCTGCGGAGCAGGCGGATGAGGATCTGGATGGGGGGCTCAATAACCATGCAACGGGGGTAGCACCAAAAATGGGGATTGGTTGTAACCCCCAAAAAGATGGAACTGATCCCTATTTCAATAGGATGAATAGAACTTTACTGTTCTATCTTTTAGAGCGGATTGCTCTAGCGGCTCTATATCACCCAGAAATGATGCGGATGGGTCAACATCAAAAAAGATATGGATGGGAGTTGAAGATCTACAAATCCCAAGAGTTTTGGTGAGAAAAGGGTCCCCAGGTAGCCATATCTTCCTTAGCAAAGATGGAATCTCCAAAATCTCCAGGGACGTTGATGGAGGAAGTGCTTCGTTAAAAATCAAACAAGGCCACGACGATTGTACAAAAAAACGCAAAGAGAAGTGACTGCATGTCTACTAATATGTTTACTGTATGTGGTTTTCAAAAGTGAGAATCAATGATCGTGATTGAAAAATCTTCGTCGGAAGGTCCCTGTCCCGTTGACTGGCCAATTGCAATCTGTGAGACGGCACCAATGACGGCTTTAAGATGGATCCTCAATTTCAAAAAAAATGTTTAATGATATGTTATGGGTCAAATGGTGATAATAGTCAACGTGATCTGCTAGATTGCTAGATGTTCCATCATGTTTGTTTTGGGGGTCCACATCTTTGGGGGTTATAACTATAGCATGTTCCCAAGAAGACCCACAGTTGAGTGAAGATGTCCAGGTATGGGATCTCATAGATTCTCATCCATTAAAATCCATTCAAAGCCAACTGAAATCTTGCAATTCCAGTCAGAAATCTCTGATTCAGATGGTAGATTGTAGATCTTCAACTCTATTATTGATATTATCTACAAACCCTATTATTGATTTCTGATATTTCAGTCGTTTTCAGACTGTTCCCAGGCTGCGACGGTTGCTTGTTGCCGCCCACTGCTTCTCCACACAGTGGCTTTGGGCTGAACTGCTGGCAGCGGTTTCAACCTATAGACATGGTGAGTATAACAATTTGAAACGGTGTTGTTTAACCACCAACCCAAAGCATCTATAAATTACTATCAATTCATATTTGTTTCACCTATCAATGAATCAAAATGGGGATTCGACTACGAAACTGGGATTTCAGCAACCCCAAAGCATCTATATATAAATCACTATCATAATGCAGAATTACAGATTTACATAGCAAAACTTTTAGCCAAGAATATAATGGAGAGATACAAGCAGCAATCCCGCAGGTTTTTCCCTCCCAGGCGGCGACTCTGCCAAGGATTTATGGGATGATTTGAATGATGCATTCCATGAACATGGCAACACATATGTATCAATTAGTTAATACACATGCACATAGATAATAGATGATAATAGTATATACTTGTATGTGGTGATTTACAGACCATACATCAATTATTGCTTTTGGTTGAGTCTGTGGTTTTAAGTGTGTTCACCGTGAACCAATGATTTCACCCATCACAAGTTGAGATGATTCTCTCAGATTATGATGGCCATGCAACAATGGTTTTGTGGATGACTAGCCATTCTGGGTTCATTCCGTTGGGTCGGAGCGGGAAACTATACAACAGGCTTGGCATCTTAGTCAGATCCTACCAAGTCAGTGACTTCAATTGCTTCAGTTGCATCATCTAAATTCCCAATTCATGTTCCATTTCAACTTCTCCAAGAGCGACTCTGGAATCTCTAAGAATCCAGCTACCAAAAAAGTTCACCCGCTAAAACAACACCAAGAGAATACGCGTTTTGCTCACGCTGCCCATTGGCCCAAAACTTCGCGTCGCAGGTGTGGATTTCTTCTACTGGGGTGGACCCTATCCCTACACCGACTGCACTGGCTGCATTCCAATGGGAGCCACCGACGAGGGAAGCTGCTGCTGTGGCTGTTCCTTGCGCCACTCGGATCTGTTCTTTTTTTCAGTGCCATGATGGTCATGGACCCCCTTGAGGTACATACGTATATATATATAATAGTGTTAATATTGGTTAATACGGGTTGATATGGGTCAATATGGGTTGATAATGGTTGAGATGGTTTGTATACTTCATATTAGCTTGGGGCTTCATCAAGATTGATGTGGCAAAACCAATGATACTTGTCCAATGAGGCCTCGTTTGCATCATCCCATTCTATTCATTTCTGATCAATTCGGGATCTAAATTCCATCAAATGTCACAGCAGCCAGCTGAAAAAACACCTGCGTTGTTCAGTCCCAGCCAGTTGGAGGTTGTTGCTGCTCCTGCTGCTTTCCCATCGCATGGATGTTGTTTCTTGGTGCGTTGGTGACTGCAAGTGACTGCAGGGCCACAAGACTTGGTCAACTAGTAGGTGACCAGTCCATGCTGAAAATTTCATGACATTGGCAACAGCATCAATTGCTGAAAGGATGGGATATTATATACATGGTCAAACTATGCCGAAGCCTTGTTTGAATACATTGCTTACACGTGTTCTCGATATGGGTAAAGAAGTTGATTGGCAAATGTTTGGTGAACACATGAAAACACCATGGTTTCCTACCGGTATGGTTTATCCAATGAAAATCAAGCCATGCCACTTCTGATACAATAAAATACTCTATCCACAATTTGAGTTCCAGACATAATCCGTTCCCCAGTAATTTTTCGATAGCGCAATACCCCCAACCAAAGGACCATAGAATGAATAGAAGAATCCCACTACATACACTACACAATCACACAAACTACATCCCATCAAATCGATGAATACATACTAAGATATGATATATACAGACAATACAATTATCAATACAATCCCGGGTAACTTGCTCTACACGCATATACATACCCATAACCCATAACCCATATATGAATATATATATATATAATATTTATCACCAGAAACAATCACAAACAAATGCTCATAGGTTACATAATGATCATGAACAATCCCGCATCCATCCATCAAATCCAAAAAACGATCACATCGCATATTCCACAGATATTCTATCCATATTCCCCAAATATCCATAAAACATGACGCGTTGTTCTTTCCCCAGTGACGGGTCAACGCCGCGTCGTCGGCCCTAGATTCATCTTCCCGCGTGCGCCGGAGAACGCCTGGGGCGGCTTGTTAGGACGAGCCTTTGGTACCCACAGCATGACGGTGCCGGGCAACCGGGCAATTGTGCAGTTGCGGGTTGGGTCAACCGATATACTTTAGAAAGATTGACTATCAACTGGTTGGTCAAGGTTATGCAATCAATAAAGCAATGACTTTCACAGATTTTACTGGTTGTTAATCTGTTGCAAATAATGAACAGTAAAATATATGTACTAACCAGACAATTGACATAGTTTTTTTGTTTTTTTTTTTTTAACAGGCATCTGAGATTCACCGTATCAAGGAGTATAGCTATGGCAATGTTTTTTTTTTTTTACGGCTCTATAACTTGAGATATAACTTGATATAACCATGCTATGGTTGTGTGTTATAGTTCCTGGTGCTCCAGTTTCTTAGCTAAGTTGGTGAACATAATTTGAATAACTATGGGATCAGTAGATATAACGAACTAGTTAATGGCGGTTGTAAAACCAACTAGACTAAACCAACTAAAAACTTGGGGTTACCACCTTGTATGGCAGTCGGATTTTTCAGCTATTTTGTTTGTTGGGATATAACCTTACTATGGTTTTGTTTTAGCCTTAGCCACTTATTATATAGTTCTATTTGGACATATTGGGACATATTAAGACATATTCTGATCATACGTTGGATGATTTAGATGGATCATTTTGATAGACATAGAGAGTTGATTTTTTGATGGAAGATTCTGATACCTGCAGAAAACGGAATGTGTTGATATGTTTTTCTTCCGGAAATTTTCATGGAATATATTGATGGAAGATATCTTAGATGGACAATTTGATGAAATAACTGCATCGTGATTTGATTCGTAGAGATGATGAATTGTTGATGGAATATTGATCTCATTGGATCTCATTGAATTCTTTGGATCTCATTGGATCTCTAAGATGTTGTAGGACGTTGGGTTTCTCTAGGTGGCTGTGAAGAATGATTTTGGCTGGAATGATGCCTCATTCATCTTAATTCATCTTATTTCAGTCCCTTTTTTTATCCGCAAGACAATGTTTGATTTCGGAATGGCTCAATTTGTTCAACCCTCACCAGTTTTTTTAGATTGGGTTTTCCATAAATGGGGGTACCCCAAATGGTTGGTTTATCATGGAAAAACCATCTATAAATGGATGATGACTGAGTGACTGGGGGGTAGCCCTATGACCTAAGAAACCTCCAGATGATCTTCCGGTGGGGTTCCCCATCTATTGACCCATACCACACTAAAAACTTCCATTTTGAGTACCGTATGGTACCATTGGTAAAGCGGTTATCCATTATAGTACTGGTATATCTAAATAATAACATTGGTATATCTACAATTAATATCACTTATACCATCCATTAAGTGATATAGAAAGTCAGACCATAGAATTAAGCCCTCTTGGCCATTATACCTGACTTATATCTTATATCGACTTAATTCCTGACCATTAGATCGACTTAATGGTACTTATATAACTATAGTATTTATATCCCATGAACAAATAGCCCATAATTGAGTATATCACATTTTGAGACATATCGACATCTCTACACTTATTTACTATCTATGGGATACGTACAAAAAATCTAGATATCTACTGGATATTTACTATCTGATATATAAATTGAGACATATCCACATATCTACATATCTACATATTATACTACCCTCTGGTAATTTAACGTAGCTATTGAAAATGGCCCAGCCACTTATAGTGGATTTTCCCATTAATAGCATGGTGGATCTTTCCAGTTCGCTATGTTAGTCATAACCAGAGGGTATCTGCCGTTCCTTGGCCACAAAAAATCTTGGCGCCCTTGTACCAGGCGCCTGAGCGGCTCTACCAGGGCGGCAATTGCTTCGTGGAGTTCTTTGGCATGTCCTGGCGACGAGGTGCGCAAGATGGTCGCAACTTGGGAGAGGTCGGAGTTGGAGTTGGAGACCTATGAAATGTTCATGGGAAGTTCATGGCAAATTCATGGGAATTATATGGGAATTATGGGAAATTTCCATGACAACTATATGGGAAATTGATGGTTTCATGACTGGGAAGTCTGAATGGGAAGTTTTCATGGAAATGTTCATCACGAACTGGTGGGAATTCATCACTAAATCATGCTCCAAATACTTCCTAAATCATGGGTACTATTGGAACCATGGGGAATCATGAAAAAGAGAACTATAAAGGGAAAAATATGGGAATTGTATAATCATTATACCTAAGAATTAATCACTAGTTAATCACGGTTTTCTTATGGGAATTCATCATTAACCAATGGACTCATTATAGTCATGTCTCATCAAAACCTTGCTAGTACTGGATTAACCATGACTAAACTAGAGTAAACAAAAAAGAACCCATTACTCTAGGTTAACTCATGTTTTTTTTGTTTAACCATACTAGGTTAACCATACTGGATTAACTCATCAATTTTTGGTGCAAACAACCTGAGTACATTTCACCAGGGGGGACCTAGCCTATACCAATTTTGCACCCTCATTGGTGAACAGAATTATTGAACATGATGGAACATGGCCCGTTGATATACGTATGATATATATAATGATATATATAATGATATATATAATTATGATATATATAATGATATATATATATATATATATATAATTAAAGTGTTATTTACAGATGATTCACATTTTTCGTACATGAATGATGTGATTTTCTCATATATGTATGATTTTATGTATGGTTACACGCTCTTTATTAATATTATTGGGAACCAATTTAGACACTTAGCGTTCCCCAAAACGAGCGTGAAACATATGTATACATATAGAATTACTGTATCAGTAAAAATAATATATATATATATACATATACATGTGTTTGTGGATTGTGAACGACCCCACTTATGCATGGATTATTGTGGATTCAAAGCAGGTTGATTGGATCTCCATCTGCAGACTGCAGGTATGTTTTTTTTTTGAGACCAATATGGAAAAAAACAATTGTTTTTGGTGAAATGTTTGACTAAGACGTATCATACAACCTCAGATTCACGTGTTTAATTCGTCAATATTGTTCAAAATATTTGTAATATTTACTGTATACATAGATGTGTCATTTCCTTGGTACTTCCTTATCTGTGGGGGCTCAGCCCCCATCTTGGTGGCTTCAGTGTTACTAACCCCTATCAATAAGGCCAGTGGATTTGTCCAAAAATAGGCCCAATTTAGTTGTATATCATGGTATATGTTCAATTTCCCCATTAAGATTGCCATGTTGAATCATTTGAAAATCCACCAGTTTTGGGACAGACCCATTCGTTTTTGTTGGTATATGCACCAGGCCCTGCCACCCCCCTCCCCCCCAATGGGATATGGTATGCATGGCATCATTGGAATGTATGGTAGGTACGGGATATGTTAAACACATGTAGTGTTGTCAGAGTACACAGGTAGTAAATAGGAAGTAGATACATAGCACATAAATATATGACTATATGTAGCACGTAGGTACTTTGAGGGAGTGTGTGCTACGTAGGTTGCCTAAAAGGTAGCATGTACCTAGTAAATGCGAGGCTGGTAGACAGAAATGCTGCAAAGACCTAGCAAATACAAAGCTGGACCTCAGATTGCAAATAGAAGGGAAGGGGGGGGGGTGCTACCTGGGGACCCAACCCATTGGGGGGGTGGAGAGACGGAGGACGGGACCATATATATATATATATTTGTATAGAACGCACATGAGATTCATCATATCTCCATACAATGTTTCACGGTTGTTGGTTTAAAGTCCCAATTTTATCTTATATTATATAATTATTGGAATTTCTTATGAGAATAGTATGGGAATGGGGGTCCCATCAGCCAAGGGGTCCCTAGAATTTGGGGAATCTGTTTATCCATGGTTATTTATCAGTTTACTATGGAAACCGTGAAGGATTTAAAAAAAATTAGCTCGATGACTAAAACACGACGATTTATCTAGATTTACCTATACAAAAAGGTGATTCTCCATGATTTTCCAGCTCGCAAACTTTTAAATAACCATGACGGGTAATTCTTTGGGGAAGTCCTGAAAAATCCCCGGAGCACGGGCAGCACAGGCGCAGACCTTCACGCGGATCTTGATTGGAGGTCTCTTGGCTTTTCGCTAAGGCGGCTTGTGAAAAACAGCTCCGGGCCGGATTTTTTCACAAAAGTATCATGTCTATGTGGGAACAATCATTATATATCATTACATAATCCAATTCTATCCAATTTTTGGAATAATCATGAATGTTCATCAATCCAAACTCGGAATATTTGGGGATCAATTGATTTTGACCAAAGCCAACAGTGATTGTTTACTAAACAGGCTAGTTTCAAAGAGCGTCTAATTTTGCATCCATATGGGATGGCGATCCAGATTGACTCATGCCCATACCCCATCCCAATATCTTTGGGTTATCACAGGCTATCACGTCATATTTCTTCGTTGAATCCCTTCCTTGTTGCTGAAATCCTTGAACCATTTGCGCCCAGGCAACAAGTCTTCAGTTTTTTGGCAGGCGCTCCTGTGATCTCCTGTGTTCCGCGATTGCGCGCAGTATGTATGTGTTCGTTTCCTTGAAATCGGGTGGTGCAACAAATCGTTTGTTGATTCTTGTGGATCCATGGAATCCATGGATTACTAGCCAACAAACATATTTGCTGTTTGCCCTCTCGCATTTGAGGCTGGCATGGATTTTCTCCCGAAAAAGCTGGTTCTCCCCAGTTATAAGTTGGGTTATAACTCCCATGAACTATAGGTATTTCTGTCAAAACCCAAATGTTAGCCGCTGTTAGCCTAGTTCTATATCTACTTAGCTAAGTATGAGGCACCATTTTGACTCTTGCTGTTTTTTTTCAATATGTATCTCAACTGCAGTTGACTTTCAAACACTGTGGTCTCAGAATATCCTGAAGCTCCCACCCCATCCACATGGATCATCATCGAACCTTGAATCAGTGGAAGTGTGGAAGGCATCATTTAAAATTTATATAGGATAATTCAGGACCTTGACCTTTTCTGAAAATTGGATATACCATTCAATACCATTCTAGATATCATATGTTCAATGGGTTGATTGCCATTTGATGGATGTATCATAGATACCATTAACATCCATTCCAGGTTCAAACACACCATGCACTGCAGGGAGCTATGACAGCACCACTGACACAGAGAATGGCGAAATTCGGCCTCAGCCCTTTGTGCAGGTGGCTGCACCAGTTTGGAGAATGGTGGAGATTCCATGACTTGCCAAACGTGTTGCCAAACGTGCCTGAAAGAGGGTCAGAAACTCATGATGATTCAATGACTTCCTTTGGAATCTTTGGATAATTCTATCTCCATCTATATCCGCTGGCATCCATAGAGGAAAATCAACCAACCCAGCCTTATTGTAGTTCTCCTATCCAAAGGTCTTGTCCGGGTTTACCCCCCTTTCAGTTCAGAGGTGGATTGTGACAAGGGGAGGTTTTTGGTTTATCATCATGTTCCTAGCAAGTTTGAGGTATACCAGCTGTTTTAACCGCCATCGGCTGCCTCGGTGTCCCTTCGAACTTGACCCAACTGTTTCTTGGGATCCGACACTGAAGAAATTGTTGACCTTGACCCCCTGTGTTTGTTCACGATGTATCCAACATCATGGATTGTTTCCCCATTGAATGGTTGAAATTATACCTGGCATTATTTTTTGGAACATATAACATAGAATATCAAGTTGATGGAATCCTATGAAACCACCATGTCTTTCATGGAAACCCGGCTCTGTATCTGTTGGTCTTCGGCCGGAGTCCGACTCGAAACGGAGGCGGATGGACAGATTCGAAACGTGGTGGCCCTGGGGCGGAGGTGTCATGCCATTCTCATCAACAGGCCATGGCGGCCATGGCGATGTTTGAGACATCGGAGCAGAAGTGATTGGTGGTGAAGTCATATGTTTCAGAGGGGTAGGTTCAAACCACCACCAACCAGAGAAGTGATGAATCAAGAAATCTTGGGACACGGAATGAAATTTCGGAAAATTCTATGAGATTTAAAGGGACTTAACTAATGAATGAAAATAAGGAAGGTAACTATTAACCAACAATAACGGGGCAGTAACGGGGAGAGAACGGAGGTATAGTGGGATATACAACCAACATCAAGCAACAATCAGGAATCATACTCTAAATTTGATCACAACTTCGGTTCGCGACGTCACTGTGATGATTCGAAAAGGGGGTAACTATCCCAAATGGCAATGTTTTTCAGGTCAGTGAATTGTCATACATTATCCAGATAGATAGATGGATGCATGGATGGATAGATAGATACTGTAGACTAGTATATACATATGTATATATATATA
>Ga0126342_10021516_pt1 | contig 10746 bp, 9 predicted proteins | sample Cyp1metagenome_FD_92528 | JGI IMG/M metagenome (GOLD analysis project Ga0126342, IMG submission 92528) | Coral microbial communities from Lord Howe Island, Old Settlement Bay, Australia - Cyphastrea 1 metagenome | ecosystem: Host-associated > Invertebrates > Cnidaria > Coral ... | reverse complement strand
AGCACCTTTCGGTCCATCAGTGGATTCGCTTTGCCATCCCTGATTCACAACAACCAACCTCTCCTATAGGTTTCCTATTTTTGAAACTTCCGCCACCGCCTTGTGCGGTACTACTGGTACTAACTTCAAGTTCAGACCCTACTGCAGGGCCTTCCTTTGTTTGATCATGTTTGATCCAAGAAAAGCAACGCTTCGAAGCTGCGCTTGATATCCAACTTCAATCGATTAGCGAGGGATTTATGGGATGAACAACAATGAATCCTGGCTATTTGGCAACACCAGGGTGACCAATCCCCGTCCCCTCTATTTCCTGGTTAAAAAGAAACATAGTAATTACAATAATTACAACCCCACAAGTTTGGCTCTTGATTTTCCATGGTTTCCCTTTTTCTGGTTTACCATCACCATGAATCTCACCATATTGACTGGCACGAATCTGATTTCCCAGGATCTCGTTTTGTCCAAAGCTGCCTCCATTGCTGACATGCAAACGGCCTTGGATTCACTGGTCATAGACCTTGCTGTGGCTTTAGAGCTGCAGCCGGGCTGGCTATGAAAACGGGTTGTTCTGATTGGTCAAGTGCCATGGGTATTCTGAGACGTGCCACAATAGTTGGGCAGATCCGTAAGATGATCTATGAAACTTAAGTTGAACATTGAGATCTAATGAACCGTTTTGCGATGATCTAGCCTCTCGAAATCAAAAATTGATATGAACAGCTGCAAGTCCAAATGGAAATCACCAACATACTGTGTATATATAAATATATATATATATATACAGTATAGAGATGTAAGTGGTGGATTTGATATTGCCATAACTAGAGCTGCTAGAGGTTGGATAATCCCTTCAAAGCACGTGGAGATCTCCTGACTTCCTGTCATCACGGTACAGCTTTTACCACAGGAACAAACCCAAAATATGGGGTGAGATGGGTCCAACATGGTGAGAACTGGAGGCTCGTGATATTCGAAAGAGAAGACCGTTGCCCCATTTATACGGGTTATTGAGCAAATCCTGTGCACGAAACTGCCTCCTGGTCTTCTACTTTCCCTCTTTGGGACAGGGTGGCGTAACCAGATGTAACCAGCAACCGCTTCGGACCTTGGCATCGACTAATCTCCCAGAGTTGGATCTGAAGTTTACCCGTTTACCCCGTGAAACATGAAGGTTAGATACGGCGCTATGCGTGAGGCCCCGAAATCCTTTGTGCTTCTGTGGTTTTGATTCCAAAGCTTTGACTGATCCAAAGTACTTCGACCCAAAGTACTTCCAATCCAAGAGCCCAGGAGGCACAGTTGCCAAAAAAAAACAAGAGCATGGTTAAACTTAGCATTTCACTTCATATTTCACAGAAATGCTAAGTTTAAGTTACCATTTCATTTCTTAAAATGTTAACTTAAACTTCGAAGGTCTGGTCATGGTTCTTTATACGTCAGTCATATTTCACAGAGTTTCCTGTGAATTTTCCCCGAAACTGGATGGCCGCTGAGGTATACCATTCCAGATGAGCCTTTGAGGGCTGATACCATCTGGCCAATTATTGCATACTCCGCCAATCGGCGGCAATGGAGTTGGTATGCCGAAAACGGATGAACACGGGACACTTGATGGGTAGGATATGTTAGGATCACATTGGAAAATGACGTGTTATATTCATTTATATTCTTTATTATATGTATACTGTGTATATATATAATTATATATATATACACAGTACATCATTATATATAATTATATATATAATTATATATATAATTATATATATAATTATATATATATATATATATAATTATACATATACATCATTATATATAATTATATATTAACATAACTCAACATATTTCAACATATCAGTATCATGATGTGAATTACATATGGTTTTTTAAAACTATTTTCATTCTTATCATATTTTAGTTCCTCAGATCAGATTGGTTGAAATCGTCCTGACGGGGGGGATATGGTGGGATAATAAAACTGATTCTGGGGGATCCAATCCCGGTTGAGAATGGAGCCGCTCCCGTGAAAAAAAGGTTCTTGTTTTGTAGGCAGCCAGTCGATACGGATAAGAAGGACAGATTTGGTCCAATATTCTAGATTCTTTTTTAGGAATGAATATCAAGATTCCGAACGGGGCTCCGATTACTACTCGTTCATTGATTTTTGGTAGTCGATTCATGATGATTCAGGCAATACCTATTGAAAATCATTCAGTTCTAATCGTTTGGTAACTGTTCATTGATTTTTGATCATCAGTAATTTTGAGACCCAGAATGCCATCTTTAGTGAGACCTTCAAAACTGGCACCTAGGTTTGTCTCAAAATGGTGGATGATTAATTGGAGGTTTCCTAAAATGGGGGTACCCCAAATCATCCATTTAATAGGATCTTCCATTATAAACCCTCTATTTTGGGCTAGCCCCATGACTGTGGAAAGCCCCATCTGATGGACCAGTGTTGATGGACAGCCGTGTCGATGAACCCGATGGACCTTGGTCGTCCCAGTCATCGAGCCATCCGAGGCCATTGCAGTTTTCGTGCTCTTTGTGGTCTGTTGTGCTTGCTTAGTTTCTTGTGCTGAGCTTTCTGAAATTTAAGCGGAAAGATAGGACACTCAAGCACTCAAAAAAAAACCAGATTGGAAAATCACTGGATTGGAAGATGTGACAGGGTTGTGAAATGGGGTGCGACTCCAAGGTTTTCTGTTCCTTGCGGAAGAAGAAGAAGGACAAGGAGGTAGCGGAAGTTTGAAGTCACCAACCGCGGCCTCATGAAAACTGACAGCAAATCTCAAATTTCTGGCGAATAGCGGAAGTTTGAAGTCACCAACCGCGGCCTCATGAAAACTGACAGCAAATCTCAAATCTCTGGCGTAGCGAAAATGCCACTTTATGTATCAAGTCAACTTGGAGCAGAATGGTCAATTCAACCAGTGCCAGCAAACATTCCTGGTTCAATATGGTTCAATATGGTTCAACTATGTGGTTCAAGTCCATGTTGGCATGTTTTCGGAAGTACCATGTGATATCCCTTGTTCTGATAGACAAGCGTCCTTATCTACCCTCCATGTCCAAGCCAGACCTCAGCTTGCTGATGATGGCCGAGATCTGGGGTTCCACCCTGGCCCAAAGCCCAGTTGTCCCCTTTGGACATATTGCAGGCTACGTAAAATATCGTGATGATTTTCATTGATTTTCTACTAGCATGAGATTCTTTGACCATCTTTGACCCAAACAAATTGGTTCCATTCAGAGCTTCAAGTGTGTTGTGATTGTGTTGTGCCAATCCGAACGGATTCGGCACCCTTCGGCTTCTCCATTTTTGAGACGGGAAGTCGTGGGAAGTCAAAACCTCCCCGATTTGGGATGATGAATGAGTCGGAACATGGCCAATGCTCGGTGATTCAATGGGGAAACATGCTCGGGCCTGCATTATTCAAGGATTTCAATGTGTGATAATGTGACATTCGAAGACCTTCTTTTCTGGGAAACTGGTTGGGCGGTTTATCGTAATTCTGTATCAACGAGATCACGATCAAGATTAGAATATATTAGAATCAATATCATCGCTGGGTTGGTCGTCGATATCATCATGAACATGTTCATCGCAATCCCAGCAGCCCGGCAATGATTGCATTTTCCGCGCTTCATTATATAGCTGAATGAGAGTCCTTTGATAGTGAGGTTTTTGCTTCTGCCGCGAAAATCCATGTCTCCTTCAGCGACGAAAGGAAATGGTGGGTCTGGTGAAAGGAAGAAGGTTAACCTTCCAGCAGTAGTTACTTGTATCGTCCGTCTTTCTGAAATGTAATTTGATGGTGCATTTATTTTGCCTTTGGAGTCGCCATGGTTTGAAATTCACCATGGCAAAAGTTTGAAGTGACCCAGACGTTTGAAGAGAAACGAACTTTCGTCCGACAAGTTGTTTCACCCCTTTCCAGTTTGGTGGCTGTCCATGGTCTTCCTTGCGGCCGACGGCCGAAGCCCTTCACAACTGAGCTTGGTGGAGATATCTATGGATAGCGACCGAACACCATTTGTGGACAGGACACGGCACCTCAAATAGGTACACCGATGTCTTGTCGCTCCAACCTTCCGGGCGCACATCATGGAAAGAATCTTCGCCTTCATGGAACATATGTGGTAAAACATGGGTAAACCCTGGTTGGAATTGATGCTTATCAGGTGTTTATAGTAATCCCGCAACTCTCAAATCTGATCAAATCGTGACATTTGATAATTACGTGCAATTATTAGACTTTGTGGTTTTGGGTACCCATCCATAGGCAAATGTCTTTGACGCAGAGACGTGTAGATGCACATGCATACTTATCATTTATATCACTTATATAACTTATATAACTGTTATAACTTTTATAACTTTTATCACTTATATCACTTATACACATATGTCACACAGCATTGCGATGCATTGCGTAAGTCAATCCATCATCAACTAGGGCATTCATTCTTTGCTTCACAAACCAGGCGCTTTGTTGGAAGCGCTCTGGTTCCTCTTTGTCATGAGTGTGCCTGAAAGAGATTTGACCAGAGATAGAAATGGGATGAAAACAGGTGTCAGCAGATGGCAGGAGGTTGGGAGGAGAAAACCTGGGCCTTGACTGATAGCCCCTTCTAGTTGAGGGCCCGTGGCTAGTATCTCAGGAATTTCGATCTTACAGAGAAAAGCTCTCCCAGAAAAAGCAATCATTGAACCCTTTAAGAAGAGACCCCCTAGGTAGGTCAATTGGTTCATAACTACAATAATTCGGACTTTTTCGGTTTTCATATGGTGGATACATCTAATATATATATATATATACATATTTATATCTATAGTTGGATGAGGTGGTAAAATAGCTGCCATCACTGGGTCAAAAAAACGGGCCGAGTCGTCGATCCCTTCGGCGCTTGCACGCCAGGTGCTAGATGATAGCGAAGCTGGTTGCATCCCGGGAAGGGCTTGAGGATCAAAACATCCCTACAGTTATGGCCCGTGAAAAATACCAGTTATAAGTATTTATAAGTACTATGTCACTCCATTTATGGAATGTATAATCCCATAGAAATAACCATTTAGAACCAATCAATCGCCATAAGTGTAAAAGCTATTCCCTTGCATAGGCTGTGGCATTTCCGGATTGGCGACCTATGATGATGATGATGATGTTTTGACATCGCGGCTGTTTCGGATACCTAATATGGATCTATTGTGCAAAAGGCTATGGTTCTGGGGAAGATTCCCTTACACCCTACATACTGTAGACCTGATAATATACCTTTGACGGATATATGTGGCAGTAGGTATGTTCAACTTAGGTACCTGACAATTCTCTCTGACTCAGACAATTCTCTCTGTGCGCTGGTGGCTGTGAATCGAGTCTGCGGCAATGATGTTCCAATGCTGTTGGGATGATGTGAACTTTATGTAGAATGATTGATTATCTCTACTTGTGATATGATAATCATAACAATAATACTGACAATGAGAAGAGCAAACAGCACCCAAGATTTTATATATAGATTATGCAAGTATGATCAATGATGTAGTTAATACATATGAATACCGTGTTTCCAATGTGATGGCTTAATTTACCAACTACGTAAGCCTGAAAACTCGGGATACCCTGGCTGTTTGCTCAGGAAGTTCTTGGTGATGTGCTTTTGGATGGCTGGGCTTCTCAAGAAGATGAGTACCCTGTGTCCACGGCCGTTGGCCAGCTTGTTTTAGGCACTAGTCTTGGGGTTGCCACAGAATTTATATGTACAGCATAATTTCATGTATATGTATATATAATTATATATACAATTACACACATTGTATTATATGTACATATGTATATTATATTATATGAGAGAGAGAGAGACCCAATGACAGGCCCATTTTATAACCCCATCTTTCTGCGCAGTCATGTGTATAGTATGGGTTCCACAAAGCGATTCAACCAATGTAGGTATTTACCTGCACGAATACAGGATATTTTCTGAATTTTGTTTGACAGAATAAAATCATAGATCTGGATGATTGACTACAACAGTTCGTCTAGTGCCGTTCTTGAAGAGTTTCACAATAGCTCTCATGGATTGCAAGTAGTCCCAGTGTTGTAGACCATGGTTGATTAGTACGAGTGGACCTCGTTTTCAGTGAAGGGTTTTAGACATGTTCCCCTCCAAGATGTTAACAAAGGGCTTAGTTGCTTGTGGGTTTCACATTGCCAGTGATGGAACCACACCAGACAGTCTCTTAACTACGTCCAGATGAAAAAAATCCTCCAGAAGATGGACGAGAGTGACATCCAGCTGTACATTACATAGCATATGATCCATACATATCCACCATAGATCCAATTGTTGGCCCATTGATAAACCAAGAAACATCTGGCTGAATTTGGCGACTTTATTCCTGGTGAAGTACCCCATATTTCCTAGCTTCAATACAGGATGGGGCTCCAAAGATAGTGGCTGATTTCTATGGTTTATAGTAGATATAACATCACCACCCCTAAAAAAGGCTACTTTTCAGGGGGCACCATACCAAAATGTACGATTTTTGGGGACCCCCCTTTAAATGTAAAATTGGTCGCTGAACGTCCCCCAGGTGTCGTTTTAGTGGGGAGAGTTGTCAAAATACCTTCAAAATGTAAGCTTACATTTTCAAGGCCCCCCTGGCCCCCCTTCAAAAACACCTTGAAACATGTAGCTTACATTTTGGGTACGCCCCCTTAAAAGGGGTAGTGATGATATGAATAAAAAAAATTCAATGGCTATATAAACCAACATTCACATCACTGGGGGGCACCATCCTGTACTTCTCCTTTGCACACCTTCCATTCGCCTTGCCATGCCGCAAGCCCTGGCAAGGTCAAGTCTTCCTCCTGACGGTACAGGGATGTCCAAGTTGCCAAAACCCCAAGGGCTGCCGCTGCACCATGTGCGGCCACGTGAAACCGGGCTTGGTGGATTACTACGGGGTTTGCCAGGACGATTCGGGGCCGCAAAGGGCCCCTTCGGAAATCCGAAAAGTGGGATTCGATCTGACATGATTTTTTTTGACATATGATCATTCTATCCTGACATGCTGTTTGACACCTTATATGATATATTTTCTGACATTCCGCCTGACATATATTCTGACATGTTATTTGGCATTTTATGTGTTAGAGATATACTACCTGGAGATTCAAACTCCTAATTATTGAGAGTTTTGGTGGGTGACCCTGTTTCACCTAATTTAATACCCTTGCCTCGCCTATTTTTTCTGAAATTGTTTCTGTTTGCATCTTTTCGCATACATGGAAGGTTTCCGCAGCCCTGTCTAACTTGACTTCCAGCCGGTGTGTCATTTGAAACTTTGGAATGGAAGATTGTGTGTGTGTGTGTCAAGCAAATCATCCATCAATCATTGAGGCAAGGTTGGTGCTTGGAAATGAGCACTTCCTTTTTTGGCAGAATGCCGATAGCTCCTGTTGGTGATTTGCCACACCCAATTTTTTTACCCACAAAACACCAGAAAACACAACCGCAAATCCTGAACAGATCTGAACCGGATCTCTGGGGTCAAATTGGTCTGGGAGATTTTTGGAGACCCAAAAAACGACCAATTCTCAGTGAAAACGACTCAAACTTCCAAAACACCTCGAAAAAACACACAAATTTCAGAAACTCCCATGTTTTTTGAGAGTTTGAATCTCCAGATATATGACTCATGTTCTGATAATTTGTCTAGCATTTCATTTGTGACGCTATCTGACACATATATATATATATTCTGACAGTCTAGCTGAAAAATTCAACAAGATTCAATTCAGAGATCAGAAGGAAATCCCCGAATTATATTACATATTAATAAATATGATGATGATGATGATGATGATTATTATTCCTATTACACTAAAAATCATTATTATTGTTCTTATGATTTTTTGTCTTGGGGCACGCTCAACTGGGTCGCCAGCGTTCAGTGAACCGCAGTGGTGAACGGTTTCTCCGCCCCCAGGACTGTGGCAAGTGTGGTGGCCACCAATCCAAGTGTCCCTTCTGCATTCAGGCGGCGCAGCGGAGTTTGATGGTCTTTGACGCATCCTTTGCACAGGATTCGCCTTTGTTTTTTTTCCTGATCAGAGATTTTTAGACCCTTCAACAGATGTTGAAATTGAAACTGATGTGACTTTTCTCTTCTGCCATGCAGGTGCAATGATCATAGCTTTTCGTGAGGTGATGATCCAGCTAAGATCACTGAAAAGTTTGGGGGGTGAGACCCAAATGGGGTGAGAAAAAACCTTTAAAAATATGATAAAACATGGGAAATTAGGGAAAATAATGGAAGATAATGAAAAAATATGACAACATGACAAGGGACATAAAACATGTCAATTTGAGAATTTGACAGTTTGCGAGAACTGTGGCTCAAACTTCTCAGTCAGTGCGCTTGGATGATATCCAGCACGAGTTTGCAATGTCAAGGGCAGGTTCGTACAAAGCCTGTGGGCAGATCCATCACATGTGATTCTCAAGGAGAATCAGGACAGCAGTGATCTCCTGTTTCTTCTAGGTCAAAACATCTTCAAATGAATGAACTTCAAATGGCAGGGTCTCACAGAGGGCAAGGTAGGGCAGGGTCTCGCCCATCAAACATCTTCAAATAAATGAGAACAGATGGCAGGGTCTCACAGAAAGGCAGGGCTTCACAGAAGACAGGGTCTCGCCCATTAAACAAAGGCAGGGTCTCACAGAAGACAGGCTATCATAAAATAAACAAAGTCAGGGTCTCACGCAGAAGGAAGGGTCTCACAGAAGGCAAAGCCTTTTCCATTCTTTTCCCTAATTTCCCAATTTTTCTAATATGTTTAAAGGGTTTTTTCACCCCATTTGGGTCCCACCCCCTAAACTTTTCAGTAGTAAGATGTCTAAGGTCTATGATTCTGGATGATTCAGGATTAAATGATTAAATACTAAGGTCTACATCCAGAATCTATGTGATATATTATTCTGGAAACATTTTGATCATGTAGTTATAGTTTCATATATTTCAATATGGTCAACAGTTATATAAACAGTTATATACTGATCATCAAATCCTCATGCGCAGTGTGCGCACCTCCGCAATGAAATTCTTGGAGTACTGAGCGGGCGAAGCATCTACCAAACATTTTCCTGTTTTTCAAAGGCTAAGAACCGAATTTGGTTGTATCCAGTCCCATGATTGGACGGTGAAATCCTCAATTTGCGTGTGTGTGTGTGTGCGGTGTGTCTTTGCAGGTCTTCCCGAGTCTTTGTGCTCTGGATGTCCATGTTCGATTTCTTCACAAAGAACGTTGGGCGTCTCAGATACTGCTTTTCCAGCAAATAAATTGAACCCCCAAAAATAGTTTGGAGACAACTTTTGTGTCGGAAATGATAGTTTCTGGGTGCTTCTGTGGATTTCTTGTGTAAACTGCGAGCTTGGACGATCATCTGCTGCTTTGCAATGCGTAGCGATGGTGACATCAAAACCATTACCCTGCTCCGAAGAATGATTCCAGTAAATAGGGCCAATGGCGCAAAACATTGATAAACATGGTAGGTTTCCCCAAACCGATGCTTGAACCATCCTTTTGAGGAGAAGGCATTTGTCGTGTGGTTCCTTTGGTACCTGACTCATCTGACTCAACCCTAGCTCTAAGGCGCTGCCCGCGCAACAATTGACCAATCCAACTCAATCAGTCAGCGTGTGGGAATTTGTTTTGATATTAAACGATAGCAGAGTGTTCAAGACAATGTTTCTCTTCGTCTCTTAGTCATTCAAGAACTGAATTATAAAAGGGCTGACAATATGTTAATACATAGTTTCCAACCCTGACAGAGTTGTTTTAGACTCCATGTTTCATCATTTTTCATTTGAACCATTCAAGATATTTCAAGATCTTTCAAGACTTTTCCAGATATTTCAAGATACCCCTGTTGATTCTAGGCATCAACCGGGGTGTTGTACTACCTGAGGGGAAGCAGCTGAATGGCAAACTTCCAGGCTGGAGGACCGACTTTTCTTACCCTTGGCGAATCATGGGAAATCCCCAAGGGGAAATCCCGAAAACGGAGGTTTCGCTTGGACAAAACATCTATATATTTATTTAAGATTATGTATATATAATTATATATATATAGATACATACATACATATATTCTACATATATAATCATATACTATATATAAGTTATAAGTTAGTTATTTTCCTTTGCGCTTACCCAACGTCCAGTTCTGGGTGGCCCCTGACAGGAGTACATCAAGCTTCGGCGTCAGCCGGGCGCACGCCGCGCCGCCCACCCGGAGTGGGGCACCCAATGCCGCCAGGAATCGACTTTCAATGGAAATTCAACCAGCAACGGTCGGTCGTCTCGTAAACGCGCGCAGATAGGCGTCACCATATTTGATAAACAGAATCCCAATGTTCACTGATTTGCTTCGACTCTGGATTGAATGTACTCAACATCTATTCAACATCTAACCAACATAAATCCGACATATATAATCCACGTAAATTCATCACATACTCCACATCTATTCAACATATATTCAACATATAATCAACATCTGTTCAACAGGCCGACAGATGCCATCTGGTTTTTCACTTCTCATGGCAGCCAGGCGTTGTCTTTGTCAAGGTGATACATGTCTTTGCGATATTAGCCCCACCCCACCCCACCCCACCCGCGTAGCTTAACCACATGTGCAAGCGTAGCAACATGTTAAATGCAAAGGAACGTTATT
>Ga0126342_10021515_pt1 | contig 10747 bp, 11 predicted proteins | sample Cyp1metagenome_FD_92528 | JGI IMG/M metagenome (GOLD analysis project Ga0126342, IMG submission 92528) | Coral microbial communities from Lord Howe Island, Old Settlement Bay, Australia - Cyphastrea 1 metagenome | ecosystem: Host-associated > Invertebrates > Cnidaria > Coral ... | reverse complement strand
TTGTCAAATTTGAAAAATGAAGAAGTCTCGCAGAATTGCTTCGTTTTTGACGTTGTCAAGTTCAAACATTGAGGAAGTCTCGCAGAATTGCTTCATTTTTGATGTTGTCAATTTGGAAAAATGAAGAAGTCTCGCAGAAGAGTTTCGTTTTCAAGCTTGCAGATAGATAGATAGATAGATGGATAGATGGATAGATGGATAGATGGATAGATAGATAGGTAGATAGATAGAAAGATAAACAATTACAACTACAACAGCTACAACTACCACTACACTACACTACACTACTGCTACAACTGCAAATACAAATATGCTACGCCACATTGCACTGCACTAATTACACTACACTACGCTAACTACATCTAATTACACTACACTACACCAATTACACTAACAACTACAACAAGAACTACTACCTCAACTACAACTACAATACAACTGCACTACACTACACTAATTACACTGCAGCACGCTACAGCTACAAACACAACAACAACTACAACCACACTAGATTGCACAACACTACACTACACTGATTACATTGCATTACATTACAACTACAACTGCAGCTGCAACAGCAGCTACAAGTACAGCTACCACTACATTACATTACATTACGTTACGTTACGTTACACTACACTACACTACACTACACTTACTACACTACACTACATTACACTACACTACACTAATTTCACTGCACTACACTACAACTACAACTACAACTACAACTACAACTACAACTACAACTACAACTACACTACACTAAGTACACTGCACCACACTACAACTACAACAACACTACCTTACACTAGACTACACTACACTATACCACACTACACTACACAACACTACACAAGATTACGCTGCATTACACTACGCTAATTACACCACACCACGACTACAACTGCAACTGCGCTTGCAAAAACACTAATTACACTACATTACAGCTACAGCTCCACTACACTACAACTGCAGCTACAACTGCAACTACAACTACAACTGCACTACACCACACTACATCCAGCAGTTGTGGTTGGGTGACCACTGCAACCATTGCAACCATTCCAAAAAACACAACTCGAACCACCTGTCGGTCCATCAGTGGGTTCGCTCTGCCATCCGTGATTCACAACAACCAACCTCTCCTATAGGTTTCCTATTTTTGAAGCTTCCGCCACCGCCTTGTGCAGTACTACTGGTAAACTTACCAACAATAGCAATCATGGTAGCAATTTAAAAGCAACCACCAATGACGCGAACCAAGGACCGCCAGCAAAATCACGACCGTCCCTTGGCGCGGCAAGTTGTTTATTCGTCGTTGGTTGGTGACTGGTTTTATCTGGGGAATCTGGTCTGTTTCTTTTGGCTGTAAAATGGAAATACCCTCTGGTAAACTAACATAACGATGGAAAATTACCATTTTGAATGGATAAATCAACCACAATTGGCACTTTTTAATAGCTATGTTAGTTTACCGGAGGGTAGTATAAGAATGGAATCCGTTTTTTTCGTATCCAACATGGGCCGGGGCGGCGGTTACGATGTTTTGGTTTGCGCTAACAAGTGACTGCTTCATGCGGAATTCTGGCAACACAAGTTGGTAGTTGTATGACATTTTTTCACCGACTAGACTGGCCCGTTTCGTTCTGTGTTTGGGGACGTACCCCTTGAAAACTAACGGTTGGAACTCGAAGCTGTCACATTACAAGAAAATGACGAATGTGAAAAATTCAACAAAAAACAATCCCAAATATCGCCATCGATGATTGATAAAGACAATCCCCAAATGATAGGTTTATCATTGGGATTGTCACATTACGTTATTTGCTTGTCACATGTGGGAATTTGGCAAGCAATTGCAGGGAAACTTGTTGGTTTACACCTGGAACAAAAAACAATGATGTTTCCGGATTTTCCAATGGCGCCATTTTGTTCTGGCATGAAATCACCAAACAATGCCCCCGGTTGTCCTCGAGTTTTCAAAATCTGGGCAAAGGGGTTGCGTTCAATGTTGGTAGTTCAAAGACTCACCAAAAAACGTTGACACTTTCTTGTTTGAAATCCTCAAGAAACACAGAAATGGATATAGAGTAATTGCCAGGTGCCACCTGAAGTGAAACTAATACCCGCTACTTTGGGCAACCAGTTGGTGATTTGTTTTCCGTCCCTACGTGGATGTGCATTCTAGTTTGGCACTAGTAGATATATGGGCTCATACCGCCTTTTTTAAACTGTATGGGTTAATAGCCACTTACGATTCCTGTCATGAAGTTACTTTACAGTATATGGTCTGTGCTAGATATCCCTTGTTCTTCTTTCTACGTCAAATTTAGTTCCTCCAGGTAAGGACATTAATTTGTACTTAACGACTATTATTTTTTTGATCAGGGGTTGATAGTGGTCGGAAAAAAAACGTAGACGAACCGTAGAACGAGCATTAATTTCCTTGGAAACCGGGAGCCAAAAATAATCGCTTGAAAATTGGGTTTACAACCTGCAGACTAGATTTTGAATCAATCGCAATCAATAGTTTTTATCGAATTAATAGTCTTCGGCACCACGTACGTTAATTTAGCGTGCTTTGGAAGATTCTAATATCTATAATGTATTACTAACATTGATTTATGTGTATATATATAATATGGTGTGTATATATATATATATTATATATATAATATATATATGGTGTATATATATTTTATATATATATACATGTGTGTGTTATATCAGAAATGTGTATATATATTACATGCTGTTTATATTGGCTTATCAACCAACAAACATCACTAGGGCGGCCCCTTCCTTATCCTCCATGAAGGTCAAGATGAAGCCAAGCGGCTGTTTCAGCGGGTGAAAGATGCCTTTGATCACTTGAAACTTGGGACCCGAAAAAATCGCCACATCCTCTGGTCGAATTTAATGGGATTTAATGGGATGAGAATGGAATTGAACGGAAACTAATCATCTATAAATGGGATGATAATAAGATAAAAGTAGAATAGTCATTTAGTGGCAAAATATGGCATAATCATCCAATATGGGGATCGAATGGGAGCTAATTAATCATCTATGAATGGGATGAGAATGGGATGAGAATGGGATCATGATCGGATAATCATGGACTACTTGGAATATTCATGGTGGTTCAATCATCAAATATGGGCTGGTGTAAACCATCATTTACACGGATTTGATCGATGGTTTTCATCCCAAACATAGTGATATAAAGTGATAAATGATTGTTGCTTGGATATGAAATGCTGGTATTTGCTCTGTAAACATGCACAGTTAAAAAAAAAAAAACTGCAAATGAGATGGTAAAGCCAAAATAAACTTGGCACGTTTTACAGGGTGAAAAGCTGGCGCCTTCGTTACTTTGTGACCACCAACTCGTCAGTGGGTTGATGCTGCACCGCACCAGGAACGCCGTTGTGAGATGAACACATCCCGCGAGGGACGCTACTCGTCCCAGCTAATCAACAAAGGGAACATGTAGAAAGCCTTCGGAATCTGGCTATGTACCATTCGAACATCCTGGAAGTCTCAACATCAACCCCTGGAGCTATTGATCCATGGAAGCATTTTTTCTTTTGGAATCCCAAAGGATTTTCCACAAAAACCATCAAAGATTTTACGACTTTTGATTGCACAGAGCAGCGAAGGCGACACGCCTAGATGGCAAGACCTGGGCCCTGGGCACGGCACGTGAAAACCATCCAGTTGAAGTGCTGAAAATGTATGAAAAAGTTCATGTTAAAGCTCTAAAAACCCAGCAAAATGGATGAAATCTCCAACTGAAAAAGTGAACACAACCACTCCAAGCTTCAGAGACGTAGCCAAGGGTCTTCGGTCTTCCCATGCGGTGGCGCGCCAGATTCTGCGCCAAAGTGCGCGCAAAAAGGGAGCTGGGAGACCACCCCAGTCTACGGTTCCTATGTGGTTTCATCCCCAAGAAAAACTCATGGTTTCTGGGGTCGGTATGGAAAAAATGAACAGGGGAAGAGATGAAAATTGTACACCCGTATATCCCCATGAATGTAAACATTAAACCTTAATTAAGCCTCTTGACATTAATATCATATCCCTTAATGGGAATCCTTAACGTGGCTGGGGCACATCATTGCGTATCATGGAACTCTTGATTATAGCTGATTATATATCCTACCATATCCCCCATGAATATCCCATGAATTCCCTATTCAGGATATATCATGGGGATATCTCCCCTATTATTAATCCCCTAATATCCCATCCCAGAAATGTGGGATTCACCCAATGCAATGTTTACCCCAAGTCATCACCATCAACCAGCTCCTGCACCCAGCAGTTGTGGAAGCCTCCCGGCAGGTGACCTATGAGGAGGGTGCGCAATTCGCTCGCGACCACGGTCCGGGAACCCTCCGATGAGTACCGTTTTTTGCGGGGACAGGGATTGACCCAGCGAAAACAGAAGGGGACTTGCACAGAAAAATGTGAGATAGCCTCTGGTAAACGTTTACATAACTATGGAAAATCACCATGCTATTAATGGGTAAATCCACTATTTCGACTGGGTCATTTTCAATAGCTATGTTAGTTTACCAGAGGGTAGCTTGCCAGTCAGTTTTTGTGGAACCGCATAAAGTTATGATTAAAGTGATGATGATGATGATTGAAGCAGAAATCGGAGGTGTATCAGTGATACCCATCGTGTATGTGTATGCAAATAACGATCAAACATGGGGATATAGCTATAACTGTAGTAAACATGACCAGTTGGTGGCTTCAGATAGTGGTTCAACCCGTCATAAATAGAGGATGTGCCAACAATACATGGGAATACGGGAATACCAGCCAACATCTGGATCTAAACCATCAAGAACTGGGTGTGTTCAGCATTTTGACGCCATTGCAATGGGCAAACTTTTGGGTTCCTTATGGGAGTAGTATGGGAGACTGGGATTGGATTTCCGATGACTGGCGGTCCCGAAAAATTCCACCAACCAGATCTTCTTGATGATCGGAATGGATGGACTGAGAATCACCAATTTTTGTTGCTCAGTATAACCCCCTTTAATTGTCCACCAACCGGGGTTTTGAACATTTCTCCAATTCTTTCTGAGATCTCCATATTTTCAAGCCCATTAGGTCTGATCTTCAGAGAGACCTCTGCCAAGACAGCGCAGAACGTCGAGGAGGTTTTTCGCTGGTGAAGTGAGAGAGCTGGGTTTGAAAGGGCTGAAACCCCAATATATGGCAAGCTAACCCTCCAGTTTCATGGGATTTTATGGGATTTTATGGCGGAATTTACCCAACAACAGAATTGTGATATTCATGGAAGCACACTGAATGGGTGGAAAATCAAACATGGCGTGCTGGAGAATCCCCCCATGTAAAGATGATCCATGTGAAATCACCGATAATCCAGGGTACCCCATGGTTGCACGGCACGATTCCAGATATATGTGGAATTCAAGAAAGTTCAGAAAAGGGGACTGGTAAGCACGAGATAAGAACACAAATTGGGGGTGTTGGAAACTCAAGCCAGTTCAGGTAAAGTTGTGGTTTCTTTTCTGTGTAACTTCACTGCCATGGGTATACCCTCTGGTAATCAAACATGGCAATGGAAAACGACCTATTCATTCATTGTCCCATTAAAATCACCATTTTGGGGGATTTACCAATTGGCATGTTTGATGACTTAAGAGTACTTGGATGTTCATTTGGACAAAGTTTGTGGTTGCTTGGCCGCCTAGTCCTAGCTTGGGATACTGGTGAATTTTAGAGTGGTAACCACACCAACTGGATCCAAGTGGGAAAAATATTCGTGACACCAAATTGGCTGGTTGGTGGTTTGGAACATGGCTTTTATTTTCCCCAGTTGGGATGATGATCCAATCTGACGAACTCATATTTTTCAGAGGGGTAGGCTCAACCACCAAGCAGTTGGGAGAACTGAAATGCCATCTGCAGCATAGAAACTCTGGATTTAAAGTCTGGGATCAGATGGATTTGCCAAAGAGCGGTTTGTTTTTTGGACTTCTGGGGAACCAACGAAGACATCCTTTGAAGTCGCCCAGCGCATGATTGGAGGTTAGTATCCCCGGCGCTGGTTACATCACAGTTGTTGCTCTCATGTAATTACTTGGTTCAAAGCACCCATCAGTTATACCTTTGGTAATTTCGCATAGCTCTGGAAAAAATTGCCTATCTATAGCTGATTTGCCTTTGATTGTCCTATCAAAAGTGTGGTTTTCCATAGCTAGGTTAAATTGTCAGAGGGTTTTATCTAAAGCTTGGGCCATCTTCTATTCCACCATTAGGCAACCAACTTTCTCACGACATCACCAGGACTTCACTGGAAAAAGTGATGCGATGCCTAGTCGGTCCTTTTATGGGGAACATCTTCCCAAAATGGCCCAAGAAATCATCACAAGAGGGCAGTCATTTCAGGTTTGCAAAATGGAATGGTTTTAAAAACATGAAACTCTTCTGCTTGGGATGAAACCACCCAATGTTCAATCAGGAAAAAAATAACTTGACAGCTGGATCGTCCACAAAAATCGTGGTCCTTTTTCCAGTGGTTTTTTTTGAACAGAGCCGTACCTCGTGCAGCGGTGCAGAAGATGCCCGAGATGTGGCACCGACTTTCACCATGCCTTTCGCCATCGAGAACTGGGGTGCTTACTGCTTCACCCCACGGAACCGGGGGTGCCGAGTAGCCAAGGCCTATCTGGAAACGAATTTGCCATGGCTTGGTGTTGACTTTTCAGAGGAGTGATGAAGCACCAAGTACATCCAAGTAGCATCCCCATCCCGCTTGTTTCGGTGGTGTGAGGCCTTTATCCAGACGGCCCGGAAGATTTATGAAAACATCCAGAACAACGTCTACGACCTCAGCAGCGAGGCACAGAGGGAAGAGGATCATTCCACGGATCGATACAGATCGTCGCTAGTTGCCATAGCAAAACTCGGTGAGATAACCTTCGAAGTGTGGAATTTCTAAGGATTATTGATATTTATCAACCAAGTTTCTGGAATCACCTATTCACCAGGGTCACCAAACAATTTCAAAGCGGGATGATTCTTGAAGTATGCTTGCTGACTGAGTTGTTCTTCCAATATGTCCTAGTCATTTTAGCCCAGTCACTGGCCCTTGATCCTAACTTTTTCGAACATCACAGAGAATCAATGAATGTCATAATCCGTGTGTCTTTCACTACAGTAAATGCCAAAAAGATAGAAAAATGACTTGCTTTTCTCGCTTTTTGGGGGGTTACTATATATACAATCGAAGTGGGACATTCCTGCAGTTTCAACAATTCTGTCAGAACTTGGAGATTTGTTGACCCAGAAGTGCGGTTTAAGTCTAGAAGAATGACTCATTCACCAATGATCATATACAACTCATTATTCATCCCAATGTGTGCATTGCACTTGGTTTTCACCGGTTCGATTATCCCAAGAAGAACTCCGTAACCCCGACCCCCAACATCCCAGCACCCAAGCTCTCCAAGCTCTCCACACTTCGCTCAGAGCAGCGGCATCAAAGTCGGTATGCCACCCTCAGGTGGGTCGTGGGCGTGGGCGACATGTCGTGCGAATGAGAAAATCGTCGATTTGAAAATGGAGATGTAATGCAGGATGGGGCCACCCAGTGATGTGAATGTTGGTTTATAAACCATGACATATCCCCCATGAATACTAGTTCGTTCTATCTACCATAAACCTTAGAATTCTGCCACTTTTTTCAGGCAACGGTTCACGCTATCGCTCGACTGGGGTCCCCATCCTGCGGGGATATCTTCGGAGATGATGGATCGATCAACCATCAAGCCGATGGGGAAAATCGCTCGGAAAACTGGAGATTTAATAGGGGTATTGATGGTGATTGAATGGTGATTAAGCCTCTGGTAATGGAATATTAATGGCTGGTTGGTGGTTTGGAACATGTTTTATGACTTTCCATTCCGTTGGGAATAATATAATCCCAACTCCCAACTGACGAACGTATTTTTCAGAGGGGTAGGTTGAAACCACCACCCAGTATACCATATGATAGGGAAAACACCCATTTTCCAGACCCTAAACGGTGTCATCCAACATGATCCAACTATAGTAACTATGGAAAACTATAGGAAATTTTTATTATAGGAAAATGCTTACTTTCCTATTATATCAAATCTATAGTCATCCAACATGTTGATTTTCCCATTTGTGTTTGGAACATGTTGGTTAAATGATCCAACCATAGGAAAATGCTTACTTAACCAACACAAACAGATGGGGATTTCATGGGATTGATGGATATTTATGGCTGATTTAAGATAGCTAAGTTGGGGGCCACTAATCACTTCAATTTCACTATGGTTTATGATACCTATAACTATAGTATTCATGGGGGTTGTAAACTAACAAACGTCACTGGGGGGGCCACATTGCTATAGCAATATAGTGACTGGATTCCAAGCCAATATATCTATATATATATATATATTGGGCTATACCCCATGCCGAAATCTCGTAATAATCAGAGGCCCACAATTTCATGTTATTCTTGATGTGAAACAGACAAACCATATTTATCATATGGGTATTTCCTAAAATAAGGGTACCCCCAAATCATCCATTTTAATAGAAGTTTCCATTATAAATCACCCATTTTGGGACACCCCTTTTTAAGGAAACCTCCATATAGTTCTCCTTGCCAAGATCTGACTCCAATATGTCATCTCACTATCAGGTGGTTTCGAATGAGTTTGTCAAAAATTAGGGTAACCTCAAGCCCATGGTTTGGTTTATGACCATTTTCCCCCATGAAAATAGCCCTTAAGCTGGTGGGTTTCAGCTTCGAGATCGCAGAAATCGCCCAGTTCCAGAAATGCGCCATGCTTGTTTCCATAGTGAAGAATCTCTACAACAACTGCTTGGGGTTTTCCAATTCTATGGATAGCCTTTAACTGGTTGGTGGTTTCAAACATGTTTTTCCACAATGTATGGGATAATCCTTCCCATTGACGAACTCCATCATTTTTCAAGATGGTTTTTTGTCACCACCAAGCATCTTTCACCATCAATTTTACCAGTTTCAGTAGCTTCCCACAGTTTTTTGACGTGACTTCTCTCGCTTCAGGTGCTGGCTATCAGCATGGCCCCCCACGCCTGGACCGGCATAACCAGACCACCTGCTGTGGGAACTGAGATCTGGAGCAGAAATGGAGCCCTGTAAAGACAGGGCCCTGTTGGTGCCACGTCCAAAAGGGCCGGTGGCTGCTGTTGGGAAAACGTCGAACCGTTGATTTGATGGTGATGAAACATGGTGATGAAAAATGGTGGTTGAATGGTGACTAAATGGTGATTAAGCCTCTGGTAATGGAATATGAATGGCTGCTTGGCTGTTTGGAACATGAATGGATTATTGTTCCATTCAGTTGGGAATTTCCGAATCCCAACTGACGAACTCCATCATTTTTCAGAGGGGTAGGTTGAAACCACCAACCAGGTATAGTGGAAGATCATGACGGTATTTTAGTGCCATGGTACTAGGGGGGCGGATAAATACTGATCAAAAGACATGATTTTTCATGGTACTTATATAATGATGAGAATGAATGATCATGAATGATATTATGGGATTAGTATCAAAGGTGATATTTCAGCAACCCCAAAATGGTTATTGAAGAATTGGACACCTGGCACATCAAGGTTTTGTTGCTACTTGTATGTGTGTGTGTGTATGTTTTCGTTTTCTGGATGTTGACAATAGCAATAATAAGTATTCTTTTTGGGTGTGGCACGATGATATACTGATAGTCATTACTGGTTGGTGGTTTGGAACATGAATTTTATTTTTCCATTCAGTTGGGAATTTCATAATCCCAACTGACGAACTCCATCATTTTTCAGAGGGGTAGGTTGAAACCACCAACCAGATGTCCATTGATCAAACAAACCACTCTGTTCGATGGCAGCGTACAAAAGAAAAAGGTGGTTGCGCCTTCTGTGTCCCGTTTCCGGCATGTCCACCACAGTGGTCTTAAGATCTACCCTCTGGTAATGACGTTTACATAATGAACTGGAAAATCACCATTTATGGTGGATTTCCCCATGGTGGTTTTCCAGTTCGTCATGTAAACGTTTACCAGGTTGGGTAGTTGCTGACATATCCCAATCTTCGAATTCGAGGGGAAAGCTCACAGAAAAGCCACATTGACATGGGTAAATTTGATCACGACCTTACTGTTCTCCCTCACCTTTGATCATGTTTAGTAAGGGAAATCATCCCCAAATGGCCTTAAGATTCAGATGAGTGAAATAGTATGATTTAGCCAGACATATCATTCCATGAAAAACCTCGGCCCCACGGCAGCCGCCGAAAATGGCACCCTTTCCACAACGTGGCCAGTGAGAGTGGCAGCCGATGTCGTCCAGCCTTATAAGCTTAGAGGTTGATGCAAATATGTTGTTTCAATGGCCAGGAAGCTAAATTGAAGATGCCTACCACATAAATTTCAGGGGATATACCCCCAAATCATGGCTTTATATGGGACAGTAGCTCCAGTTTAGGTGCCTGAAATGGTCATTGATTGTTTAAGAACAGATGTGGGGAAAGCTTGCATAGGCTGCATAGGTAGTTTCATACTTCAGCTGTTCCGGCTGCAAGGGGCCGGGGCGTGGCCTCAGGGTCACCTAGGTAGAGGCCTTCACGGGGCGGAGCGGACATGCAAAGGGTGGTTTGTAGCAAACATCTACCATGGCTTATGTG
>Ga0126342_10021514_pt1 | contig 10747 bp, 6 predicted proteins | sample Cyp1metagenome_FD_92528 | JGI IMG/M metagenome (GOLD analysis project Ga0126342, IMG submission 92528) | Coral microbial communities from Lord Howe Island, Old Settlement Bay, Australia - Cyphastrea 1 metagenome | ecosystem: Host-associated > Invertebrates > Cnidaria > Coral ... | reverse complement strand
TCATTATAGTTCATCCGATCTGTTGATCAACATTACCCTCTGGTTATGTCAAAATAGCTATTGAACATGACCCATTTATAGTTGATTTTCACATTAAACATGGTGATTCACTATAACAAAAGTGGTACATTGAGAAATAACTGGTATATCATTTATGATTTTTATGATTGATGTACCCACTTTTGTATATCATTGAGAAATACTGGTATAACAAAAGTGGTACATCAATCATAAATGATGACTCCCAATGATGATTTATCAGAAAAAATGTGGTACCCCTAATTTTCTTATGTTCAATCATCATCTTTCCGCAATTTTCCAATCAAAATTGCAAGAACTTTTGCAACCTCAAATCAAATATTCAGTGGTCAAATCAGCTAAATCCCCTTTTTGACAGTGTTGAACTCCTCATTTTGGCTGGTGAAATCCTTCACAGAAATGGTCAAGCCCAAGTGAGATTTTTTTTTTAAACTGACGGCACCACCCTTCCGCGTTTTTCCGTGCGTCTAGAAGAGCAGATATTCTCGATGGCCTCCGGGCTATATTGCTGGTGCTGGGGGTAGTGCAACGGAGACACCCTGGTTGCGGGTGTGTTGGTATTGATTCAAGCGATGGATTGAACTTAGCTGATTGGACCATGAGAAATTAGGATTTAAGCATTGTAAATGTGAATTTAACATCCCGCCTTGGGCAGAAAGTAGGAACGACAAAATACGGACTGACAAGTCTTAGGGATTGACAAAATCATGTTTTTGCCGTTGCGGGTTTTTCCAAGACCAGCCTGACCGAAGATTGAGGATATCAAGTGGATCTGGGTGAACAACGCACGATGCTCCAACAAGATCCATGTGGGTATGTCTGAAAATGGGGTATACCCCCAATGAAATAGCCATTTAGTAGGGATAATGATCAGCAAAACCATTGGGAAAATGGGGTACACTATTTTCAGACAAACCCATGTGGTGGGGAACCACCCAACCTTCAGAAGTTTTTTTGTTGAATGGCCCCAATCTTGACTGGCCTCGTTGGCCATGACATGCCAAGGGATGGCGAAGCTGTACAAAATGAGCAATTCATGTTCCAAAGCCTAATCTTTTACCCATTTGCATCCATTTGCCATACTTGACTGCTGATTTTATCCAATTCTTATGTTCCCTCGAATGCATTTGTTTAATTGAAAGTTCCTCATCAAAGCACTCAATATACAGATGAATTTTGGAACGTTGGTGTATAGCAATCCCCAAAAAGATAGAAACCAACAGATAGAAAAGTTCGAAACCTGGAACTGATGGGGGAAACATCAGCCACCAACGTATAGCATTTTTATGGATGACTATTCTTGGGGACCACGTGGTCCCCGTTGAAGCCGAAATGGTGAAGAAATCCGATGCTGTTGCGGAATGTTGCGGATCAGGATCAGCATCACAATCCCTAGCTTCTATACAGTCTATGTTAGTGGTTTTCAATGGGCCTGTATTTTCCACACTTCAACGTCGAGGTTTATGTTAGCAATTTTGGATGGACCTACACTACCTAAAACATCCTAAAACTATATAAGGATCACCTGTTTGATAAGCCCTTACTAAAGCCTTATTGTTGCTGTTTGGTCACCGAAATGGGTGTGGTGGTAAACTCCACAACCGGACTACTTTTTGACATGAGGTGCAAGTAATAACTAAACCTCATTTCTTTTGGGGGTACTGGGTACTACAACCCCATCTATGTAATATGTAGCTAGTGAAAGATGATATATCATATATCCAACATGAATTCAACAGTTTTTGCATGTGTGTTTGCATGTTATTGCACTGAAATAAACCAACATAAACCAAGTGGAAATCAACTATTTTCCCTCTATGTTTGTTGGTTAAATCCCCATTTCCCCAGCATTTTGGATTGCTAAATCCCTGGAGTTTCCCATGGAACTTGGAGCCCCTTAGCCAGGAATGGGGAGGCATCTCTGGAGAGATTTGATGGGTAACATACCTCAAACTTGCAGAGTACAAGAGATGACCTACCCTCCAGTAAATTAACTTGTTGACCCTGAAAATCACCCATTTGATAAATGGAAACTAGTCTTCCAACCCCGATGACTGCCAGGGTCTATGTTAATTTACCAGAGGGTAACTCTGTCTCTCTGAAGTCACTCCTTTTTCTCATTGGTCAGAAGCGCATTGAGCTTCGCAGCACCAGCCCAGATCGCTGAAGGCGACGCCATGTCTTTTTTGCTCATCAGCCATGGTGGTTTCCGTGGGCAAAACCAAGCCAGACACTACCCAGATATACCATCAGATGATTGATTCCAGAGATGCCCTACTATTGAAATTGGTAAAGCCTAGGAACAAAATCGTCATTTGTCGATGGCTTACCTGTTGAAGATGTTTCCAAGTCTGGTGTGTTGGATTGCCAGACATACAAATTTTGTTGGTTACCCCGGCGCGCCTCAGTTCTGTTGGTATTGTTCCCCATCTTGTGTTGGTTAGGTCTATATCAATGGTTTTGCTGGTTGTATACACTTGTATATCGAAAAAAATGTTGCTTCCCTACTGTACAGCAGGGTCTAAAAGAGTCTAAATTGTTCATTCTTTGCTGCAAAACTAGGACTTTTTACACAGTCCCAGCTGACGGATCCTCACCTGGCTGTGTCATTATCAATCTCTGGTTGGTGGTTGGAAGATTTTTTATTTTTCCATTCAGTTGGGAATAATAATGCCAACTGACTTTCATATTTTTCAGAGGGGTAGGTAGGTATACCACCAACCAGGCGATGGTACTAACATAACTATGGAAAATCACCATTTTTCATGGCAAAATCCACTATTTCTATGGCCATGTTCAATACCACCAACCAGATCTTTTCAAGGCGAAAGCCGGCCATTTTCCCCAGGCTCCCAGGTCCCTGTTGTCGGCTCCAAAAAAAAGGTGACCGAAAGGTGGGAAGCGACCCCTGCTGGATTGATATGGAGATGACCATGGCGATCCCCAAAGTTGGGATATAATCCCCTTTTTTCCCCCTAGAATGGTTACATGCCCAATTTTTTAACATTTATAACTGGAACTGCACACGCAAAAGCGAACGATCACGCAAGTAGGCGATCACGCGTCATGCGTATGCTTGGTCACTGCTGAGTGGGATTCTCCCAGCAAAATCCACTTCCGCATCCAGTTTGTTCGTTCACTATATCGTCAGATTGCTGCACTGGAACAATTTCGGGCTCGGCATTTTGGAGCTCTACCTCCCGCAAAGTACCGCTTAACGTTTTTTTTTTTGCAAGTTTCGCAGAACCTTCAAGAGCACATATCATGCACTTGAAAAGCAGACTGGTATGCATCCACAATAAATGCTATGCACAAGACATCTGTTGTCATTTATACACATACAGTAATACATGTATTGATATATTTATACAGGTCTATGGCCGTTTGTGTGTACATATGCTGTGTATGTATATATATATATATACCCTCTGGTTATTTAACATAGCCATGGGAAAATGGCCCATTTATAGATGGTTTACCTATTAAAAATGGTGATTTTCCATGGCTATGTTAAAAAACCAGATGGTATATAACAGATCCGCCTTTCGTAGCGCTTTTGAAGCAAGGCAGAAATGTTTCCATTTCTTCATGGGATGCCATTGGTATTGTTTCAGGATGTCTCCCCCAAACCTTTTTTGTAGACAGGGAACTTTATCACGCATCCAATTTGGGGGGGCTCATTTTCAGACAAGCCCAGCCAGCAAACAAGGGGTGAAAGAAACTTATCTTGAAAGAAACTCACCGGGAGGAATCATAGCGAAAGAGGACTCAATCTTGGAAAAAGAATCCATGCTACGAGATGTCAGGCTGTCAGGTTGTAACAGTCAGTCTTCCCCAAAGGTTCAAAAGAGCCATTTTCAGCAGTTTCTTGATGATCCAAAAAATGATTGGGAAAGGTGATGCCTGCACGCGGCAGCTTTGCCCAGGCCCTTAAGGCATCATCTCGCAAACCACCGGCTCAAGGGAATTCATGAGAAACAACTCTGACATTTGAATGGCACTTCGGTGGTGTGTGTTTGCGGCCACGTGAGGGTTCGACTTTTAGTTTGTATTGCCATTGTATTTTTTTGAATGATTCCGACGTCCTCGGTATCCAGTGTGTATATTATATATGATTCTGGGGAAATTACAACGACCTCACTGCGACCTCAGTGGAATCATGGTTAATAAGAGGAATCATCCCAACATGGCCTTATTTCAGGTTAGTGAAATATTATAATTTACCCAGATATTATATTGATCATTTTGGGATATATACCCGAGTTCATCCCAGCAATCCAAGGCTTGACTTTTTCCAAAGATGCGCCCAGAAAAAAGAACGTGACTGCCCTAGCCAGACAAAAGTCATTGCGACATGGTAATCTTCCCAACGTAGAGCCATGTGGAGTCACCTTCGTCGCTATGGATGGAGCAGGTACGATTTCTTTCCTTTGTTCAGTAACATTGTATCTTCAACAAACATGGACAATACGCTGACCGCACCAGGAAAAATGGAGGACCAGAATATAGATCCAATGGCCAGCCCCATTTGAAAGACATCCAAATGGATTTTGGATTTGTGCCGTAAACTTTGGTTTGGTTGGGTGATGGCGCATTATTGCCATCTTCGGATCACTATCCGCCTTCATCACTACCGTTTTCAGTGTTTACCAATGTACATCATATTCTGGTCGGTGGTTTGGAACATTTTTTATTTTTCCATATATTGGGAACAATAATCTCAACTGACGAACTCATATTTTTCAGAGGGGTTGAAACCACCAAGCAGTATTTTTTCAGAATATTCCATATCAAGCATTGCCCATCCATTGCAAGAAAAAATGAATTGGTATCAAAGGTCATGATGCCTGGAGGTTCCATCTACACCTTCCAAGTAGCTACAAAGATGGCTACTAGTCCCAAGTCATAATGGGTATATTATTAATTGATATTAATTGTAGTACCCCCCAAACAGATAGAAAAGTAGTTTATTACTTTTTGTTAAAAGTAGGATGAACGACTTTTCTATTTGAGGTATACATAGGTATACTGTTTCGATAAATTAGCCAACTTTTCTAGGTACTTGGAGGTTTCATCTACTTGGACTGATGCCTTGGGTGGTTCCAGTGGCAGGTCGGACGTCTGAAGGCGCAGAGGAATCAGGTTCGAGGGTTTATACAACTGGGCAGTGTTCAAAACCCTGTTCATAGATGATTATACCGGGTTATTCTACCCAACACACGCACACACACATATATAATAACTATATGCATATATATATATTTACACATCTCCCTCTCTCTCTATATCCATATATATATATAATATATATACATATGTATATGTATGTATGTATGTATGTACGTACGTACGTACGTACGTACGTATGTATGTATGTATGTATATATATACAGTATATACAAATTGTGGGTCATCAGCCACAATCGGACATCCGTTCTCAACCAACCAGTGCCTGTTTGACGACGACAGAAAAGGGGTTTGTTCATACTCGGGTGAATCATGGCCGCAATTTCGAGGGTTTACCCTCTGGTAAACATACAAAAAGCTATTGAACATGGCCATAGAAATAGTGGATTTACTGATTTACCCATTAAAAATGGTGATTTCCCATAGTTATGTTAGTTTACCAGGGGTTCCATATATGATATCTGACTCAAAGTTAAGCTGTTCCCTCGTAATATCCCCAATTTTTCTGGGACCAAGTGAATAGGTCCAATATCAAACCAGGATTTCGTTTGGAGGTATTTCATATTCGGTGACCTATGAGGTGAAAGGGATTACTTCCTGGTTTCTTTGGGGATTGAATTGACCCCTTATGGAGACCTCTTTCAACCGATTAGCCTCGTCCAAGTGACTGGTTTATAAGCGCTGTTTTTTGTGTCCCGCGTGGTAAGCATCCCATGAAAATCAATCTACCCTCTGGTAAACTAACATAGCTATGGAAAATCACCATTTTTAATGGATAAATCCACTATTAATGGCCATTTTCAATAGCTACGTTAAATTACCAGAGGGTAATCATGGCTGGAAAAAAAAGGAAAAAATCGGGCACCCAAACTCCGGTGGTTTAGAATCTTTTTGGCTTATGACAACACGAACTTCTGACGATGCTTGGGTTTTCCGCTTCCAGATGCCTTGGTGGAACTTCTTGACTTGATCCAACCATGGAACTCCCAGGTCGGAGACCAGAACAGGGTGGATTTCACATGATTTACCCGGGAATCAAAGATGGCTAGCTGGAAAATCCACCATTTAGTTCGATGATTTTCCCAGAAACCTCCAAAGGAAGGATTTTCCAGCCACGTCTTACCAGAGGGTAACCTAGAATTTTAAGCATGAAAACTTGGATTTAGCCCGTGAATCACGGATTTTGGGGTTCATAGAAATAGGGGATACGGGATTTACCTCCAATTTCTGACAATCTTATGGGGAATAGTCATCATGATTTTCTCAACCTTAAGATGGCATGGATTTTACTCTATTTCCAGAGAAATCATGGTCTTGGCAGTCCGACATTCTATATGAAATGGGTGCTGGGGACATGTTCATGGTCTTTTTTGGGTGCACACATTTGGATTCCCGCGGAGTTAAAATAATCATTCCAGACATGAACCGAAATAACACAGTACGCTGATCATGACATTTATTGGGCTCAATCCCATGGCAGTTTGGGGGAAGTCTATGTCGAAAAATAATGCAAAATCCAACATTACTGGTCAAACTACACGGTTGATGTTCAAAAGAACAAGCTCTTGGCTGTTGGGTCAAATGACACCTTTTGTTTCTTATCAGCCAAGAATATTGCAGCCAATTCTTGGCAAATTTCAACTCCTCATTGTAGCTAGCGTTGAAACAGAAAGACCCAGTGACCGAGAAGAGCACACAATTTCTAAGACTTTGCGTACTCTTCGCATCCAGTTTTGTTTACCTCCCATAAGGATATAGGTTTTATCACGATCTGGATCAATACATTCGAGTTCCTGACAGGTTCGTTACTACTTGTAAAGTTCCTCTTTTATCAGTTCTTATCCGTATTTCATACTCACGATATATCAACAGGGTTTCAAGAAAATACGTCGGTTGATATGGAAACTAGATACTCACAATATTTCAAGAAAGCTGGAAAACTGGTTGAAACTGGTTGAAAATTCTGGTTTCAAGAAACTAGATACTGGTACCATCTGGTCATTTAACATAGCTATGGACAATCCATTATAAATGGAGGTTTCTAGCTGGGAAAATCATCTGTTTCTATGGGCCATTTTCCATAGCAAACTGTTAAATAACCAGAGGGTAATCATTTTCCATAGCTATGTTTAAGAAAATTAGATCATATCCCCATAATATCCCCATAGTATCCCCATAATCAGTGGCTTCAATTTACTACTGGTTTCAATACTCACAATATCAATGGAAATTTCAGGATCCAATTTATGGAGGTACGTAAACGTACCATTTTTCAGGCCATATGAATTGTGGGGATATTCCCTGAAACTAAGGCCTGAAAAAATAGGCCAAACATATACCCTCTGGTAAACGTTTACATAACTATGGAAAGATCCACCATTTTCTAGCTGGGTAAATCCACTATTTCGACTGGGTCATTATCAATAGCAAACTGTTAAATTGTCAGAGGGTATGGAATCGGTACCATCTGGTTATTTAACAGTTCGCCATGGAAAGATCCACCCATGTTTAATAGGTAAACCATCTATTTCTATGGGTCATCTATACCATGGCTATGTTAAATAACCAGAGGGTATATATATATACATACACAGCATATGTACCATTTATAGTGGATTTTCCCATTGAAAATGGTGGATCTTTCTATAGTTATGTGACAGTTTACCAGAGGGTAATCATGGAATCGGTACCTCCAAGTTTCATCGATTCCTGGCCAGCTATGGCGAGGTGGACCCTGCGGAGATCTGGGACCATGTGATGAACCACGCTGCCCGAATGAACGCTGGGAGAAGATAGATCTGGGATCGTTAAAATGAACCCATGACGTTGGGATATGATATGAATTGATATGATCTATAATTTCGAGGGCCCTTGAAGTATGGAAAAAAAAACATGTCGATTATGTTTTTTTTTTGCGATCTGGGTAAATTTCATCACGACCTCACTGTTCTCCCTCACAACAAAATCATAGTTAGTAAGGGGAATCACCCCCAAATGGCCGAACTATTCAGGTTAGTGAAATATTATATTTTACCCAGATACTATGTATATATACAAAATACACACACATATATATATATACATATATAATCCGTTAAACATTGCAAGCTTTTTGTAGGGTATCAAAGAGTAGCCATCGCTTTGGCACTTAGTTTTTTTTTTTAAAAAATTGGTCGTTTGGAACTTTTTTTTTTGCATATATTGGGAATAATCATCCCATCTGACTTTCATATTTTTCAGAGGGGTAGGTATACCACCAACAAAGCCGAAAAACATGGTGGGATGCATCCCCAAACGACGAATCGGAGGATGGTGATTCCACCATTCACATACCAACTTCGGTCAGCGTTTTGGAATGGGAAATGCCAAGGCGGTTGGGGATGAAGATCAATGGTCATTTAAATGGCAACCCTTTGGCAATGAAACACGGCAACTCATTCATCTATAAACCACCCATGTCTTGATGCTTTATACCACCCACAAAAAATGGATAACTTTGGCGATGGTGGATCCTATTGCTTTAACCAGCGATGATTTGGCCAGTTCAATGCTTATTGAGTTCCAAAAAAATCCAGCTTACCATGTTTGAAGACGTACAAGGTCTAGGGAGCCAAACAACCTGCCGAAGTTCACGGAAAGATATGACCCCGTTGATGTTCTGAGTGATCCCAAATGTCTTGTTGGTCCTGTATGATTTTCCAGTGGTTCTGTATTTGAAGTTGCTGGTCGAACTTTGTTGGTTGCTGGCGTTTGTTCTAGAATATACATGAATACAACTTTATAACATTGATATGAATAAAGCATATATACATAATAATTATACATATTATACAATCTACATATCTGCAAACATCTTAGTTAAATTTCCAATTTTGTTGGGCTTAAACCAGAAACCTCCGGGAGCCCAAGGACTCCAAACTCTCCTGGTTAGAGCCTTCGACCTTGGAGAAAGCTTTGGAAGCTGCGCATGCCGGAGAATGGAGGCGCGATTCCGTCACGGGAAGCGAGGGACCCAGGGACTTTTGGCCGTGACTTCTGGGATTCTACCAGGCAAACAATTTTTGGGCAGATTTACCCAGCAACATGGGAATTGAACATACCCGGCCTGGTAAACATACAAAAAGCGAACTGGAAAATGGCCCAGTCGAAATAGTTGATTTACCCATTCAACATGCTGATTTTCCATGGTTATGTTATGCTATGTTAGTTTACCAGAGGGTAGTTTATCGATCAGAACAAGGGATGCAACGATGCAACCATCAATAGTAAGGATTTACAGTAACCATCAAACATTCGGGATTTTAACCAATGAATCATGGAATAAATAGTGACTAAATAGATGATAATAGTGGATAGTCCAAACATGAAGGATCCAGGAAGATTGTGGTCTGACTGGAGGGTTTTGAGGTTTTCGATTGTTGGGGGCGTTGGGGGTACCCAATCTTGGGACAACCCGGTCACGGCCTTGGAAAGCTACAGTTCTTGATTATTTTAAATGGCTAGCTACTCCAGATGGTATGGTTGATCAGAAAACGACCAACATATATGGGTCTTCGGTCTAGAATTTGGACTTCCGGGTGATCTGATGCTGGAATGCCTGGCTTCATGAAGATAGGATTCTGAAAGACCGGTTATTTTGTCATAGTATTGCACACAGACACAGACATTTTGACATGGGCAAAAATTCAGGACCCACAGGATTTTGGCACTTTCAAGAGCAGCCTTGCAATATGTCCCAATTTGGCCGTACCTGACCCACAGCTGTGTATCTGCATGAACACCATTTCTGGAGCCAACTCCGGAAGGCTGTGTGCCTATTTGGCAGCACGCTGCTTCAAAGACTGGAAGGACCATGGCTGACTGGCCACAGGGCCTCTGGGTTCCAGGGTACACCAAGTGTGGCAATGAACATGGAGATTAACACCATTTAACACCACCACAGAATGGCAATTTAATGGGGAAAATGATGATAAACCATTTAGAGGTACCTTATTTTTCAGACAAACCCAAGTGGCAATGGGAATTGATGCGGATGGATTGCATTTTGAGAAAGAATGATCTCATTCTATTAGGAACATACATCAATTCTATACACCCATTCTACGGAATTTTGAAGTTTCTCTCTTTTGCGGGATTTTTGAATTGGGGAAAATTCTGCAGTCGAACTCTCCATTTTTGTGCTCTTCCCATTGACCTAGCCACATGTTTCACACTGAAGCAGACGAAGCCGTAGGCTGATCGTAGGCTGGTCCCTGTTGAGCCACTGATGTTTGAGGATATATAAATAATATATAATATATTAATTATAGTATATATATAGAGTAGATATTATATATATACCATATAGTATATATATAATACATTATAATCGTACTATAGAAATATATATGTAATATTTACTCTATATATATATACATATTAATATAATATAATATAATAAAATATAAAAATATTATATTATATCATATGATATTGTATTATAATATATATATATATATATTATAATATATAATATCACATG
>Ga0126342_10021513_pt1 | contig 10747 bp, 11 predicted proteins | sample Cyp1metagenome_FD_92528 | JGI IMG/M metagenome (GOLD analysis project Ga0126342, IMG submission 92528) | Coral microbial communities from Lord Howe Island, Old Settlement Bay, Australia - Cyphastrea 1 metagenome | ecosystem: Host-associated > Invertebrates > Cnidaria > Coral ... | reverse complement strand
GCCAATTCTGGTTATTCCTGTCCCTGGGTCAAAAATGGAAAATTGTGTATGATGAACAGTTCTTGTCGGAGAAGAAGCGACGAAAGGAAGGAATGACTCCACTCTGATCAACTGCGCACACTTGACATACACTTCCAACATTTGTTTCCTCCCGAGTCTCGCTAAATAGGTTCCATGAATGGTCTTTTACCAGTAAAACACTGGGGACCAATGCAAATTGTCATTTGAGGTTCATTCCACTCTATTTAGGATCGAGCGCCCCTGGCTAGCTGTCAAAATCAAGTTGACGCTTTCATATATATGTATATAAAAATAAGCCGGGTCCCCGGAACCCCATACCCCCTGCTCATATAAATATATATATATATACATATATCGTTATTCATACAATATACATATAACATAATATAATATAACATAATATAATATAAATAAATATATAGTATATTATACATATAATATACATATAATATACATATAATATACATATAATATACATATAATATACATATAATATACATATAATATACATATAATTTACATAGATATATATATATATATTATGCGTTGTGTGTATATTCATACCATAAGGTCTCCATCAAACAGCCACCATGCATCACTCCCCTGCCTGGCAAGGACGATGCCACATGGGAGAAGACCTCAGTTGCCACGGAATAGCTTCGGTTTGGCGCTTTGGTCCCCGAAAAAAAGTGAAAACCCCTTCATTCACTGTTTATCACTGATTAACATCACCAATGTCCCTATCATTTCATGGCCATTTTGGGATAAATCTCCATTTTCAGACCATTTCAGACACGCCCACATTCCAGAAAAACATGACAAAATGCCACTGGTTGCTACACCCCTGAATTTTCACTTGCATCCTTTCGAAATAGTTTCAGAAGGCGTTGGAAAGGCAGTGGGTCGTCAGTCGCTCGGCATGTCGCTCAGCACCAGGCCGTATGTTTTGACGTCTTGGATTGCACACCTGGCGGGAACTGGATCGTGTCACCGGCAAAAAAAAACAAACATCTGCAATCCCAAAGGCAGCGTCAGTGCCATGATTTTCACATAAAAATTCTGCAGAAAAACATGGTTTTATCGCGCAAAATATCATGTGTTCCTGTATGTTTCCCCTTAATCCCATCCAGTGACAGTGCTGGACATTATTGGTAGGGACCCATGTCGCTCCCATGAAGCCTGCTGAAACTTCGGAGCCATTCGTAGCAGATCTTATCGACTTGGCCTTTGCGGCAAGGTTCATCCTTGTGCTCCATGTATGGTATCTTTACGGGTAGGATTTACCGTTTGCCCGGATTGAACTGGATCACCTCTTGATGAATTTGATGAATGGCGAAACTGTGGTATTTCCCGTGCAAAATTACTTTCCCCACATGTCTTGAAATGCTACGATGTTTCATCGATGAGGGGTCTGCAAAATGAAAATCCCGTAAAGGTTCACAGACAGAAAGTCGTTTTCCAGAATCTTGTTTCTTTCACCTTCTCATTGCTTGAAGCCTTTCCAGGCTATCAGGAGCTTTCCTCCACATAGAACAATGGCATGACACGCTCAGGGCTATATGCGGAATAGTTTAACAGGGGTGGGAGATTTGATCCCTTATCAATCAGGTGATTTGATCCCGTATTGAAAGTCTTCAATCAATGCAATAGTGTAACGGACCATAACGGGGTTGGGGGATGTGATGCCGTTAGAATCTGGGTCAACATCTGGGGAAAAATGGTTGGTATAACTTCAATACCCTCCAGAAATCAAACATGGCAACTGGAAATCCCCTGTAAATGAAAGTTTTAATCGGATATTCATCTATAAATAGATATAAATAGATATAAATATATATCAGTAGATATAAATAGTGGATCTTCCGTTGCCATGTTTGATTACCGCATGGTACATTGGGCGCGCTGGGGCAGCAGACTACAGCTCTCACTATCACAGCCACTGGGGTTCACCATGGCAAGGATTGTCCCAGCATGAGCATCAGCAAACAAGCCACCACAATATTGGTGTGTACCCTCTGGTGAACTAACATAGCAATGGAAAATTGCTATTTATAGTGGATTTTCCCATTAAAAATGGTGATTTTCCATTGCTATGTTAGTTCACCAGAGGGTATCCTGCAAAATGGTTTGCAGCATGAGAAAATGTTTTGCAGAATGAGACAGTAGATGTTTTTCTTCTATCCCAATAGTGTGGATATTCAAGACCCTTCGTTGCAATCTCAAAATCACACCTTTGATATGTCTTGATGTGTCACATTTTGATCCGTGCTGGAGGAATTCATTCAATGCTTTTTGATGGATCTCTACAGTGTCTCCTGTGATGAAAAACAGAGAGATCGATCCCTCTCACTTCCTTCCACTGGCAGCGCCTCCCATTCGGATTCCGGGACAAGCTGGGCCAACTTGTCGTCAATGGCATGGAGGGCATTGAGATCATAGGGATCCTTACGTCCACTGGTTTGAGCAGGAAACCCCGATCAATTTGGTGGTCAAAAACATAGTTTCAACCGTAAATATGACCAACCAATCCAGTGATTACAACTCTTTACCTCTCCTATTAACGCACCAATTCATAATCATGTAGATGAGTTGGAATGTGAATTACAACTCCTTTTTTGAGGTTTTGCAAAACGTGGTGCCCCTCATGTTTCTTGCTTTGTAAATCCCATGAGGCACCGACGTGCAGGAGCTCCTCCTGAGGCATGAGCGCCAACATGGCACCCAATGGCGATTGAATTGGGAGAAAATGGGGACAAAATGAGATTGTTGTAACCAACTACTATGAGTATATCCACTTTAGATCTGTCTTAAAATACTAGGATTTACCCCAATGTATCGCTATTCCTTTTTGGGAACATTGATGATAATCCATGTCATGGATTTGGGTGCCTTTTTTTCAGACAAAAGACATATCACAAAAAAACAACAAAGCACTTCTCGGCCACTTTTTTCCGTCAGCCCTCAAAGGGACCTTGACAAAAATGTCAAAAAAAAACATCAAACATTCCAATACACCTTCATATTTTTACTTCATCTTCAATTCTTCATTTTCACAATTTTCATTCACAAAATCACTTAGCCATGAGTCAAAACCTTGGGACCCTAGGTACCCTAAGATAGCTGGTTAATGGATGGTTCTAATCGATCGCATCTTGTACCCTGCCGTGCATCGGCCGTCCAGAAACGGCGAAGGGACTATGATGCGCTCGTCGCCTGGAAGCCACGGGTTTGTCTGAAAATGGGCTTCCCAGAAACCTATTAAAATCATCACTAAGCCTATGGAATATATACTAATAGATGGCCTAAAAGGGGGGTATATCCTATTTTCGGACAAACCCATATTAGGAAGACCCACAGTTTCCCAGGGCAAATGGTCTACATATGGTGGTTTGTTCGATATCTTTCTTAATTTGCTGGAGGATATGTCACAAGTCACAAGTTCTTGTAGATCAACGACCAAGAAATGCTGATTCCCACGACACATGTCCAAGCACTTCACCCAGAACTCCTTCAAAATGGATCAGTTTCATCATGTGGACAACATTTGGAAAATCATGGAAAATCACTTGTACCCTTCTGATCCCTTCTTTTCATCTTCATGAACAAAATTGATAATATTGGGATATCTTGTTCACCCACCTTCCGATAGTTTCACATCGCTATGGAAGCGTTGGTGCGCTTCCATGATTACCATGAAGAATTGTTACAGTGTTTTTCATAGCACATTGTTAATCATTCCCAGAGGGTACCCATCCCGGTGATCAAATATTAACATGGCTGGAAATTCCACATTAAAGCCGCTTCATTTAGTTCGGAACCTTCCCACTGCCATGTTTGGTTCACAGAGAGTATCCATTCCAGTGATGTTTCTGGTTTTGACCCATCATCTCGACACACGGCATGGAACCTGAAGGAGTTTCCTCCTGCTCTTCGTTCTTCCTTTCATGGACCGTATCCTGCAGTGCTGAGAAACTCACCACAGTTCCCATATTGGAATCGACCGGAATCGACCGAAAAATTGTCTGTGCTTCAAGATGCCCCGGGTCATAATCATATCCTACCATATCCACATGGGTTGTGCTCTAAAGATACTATTCGTAATGCAAGCAGACGTGGATTGCCCTGTACATCATTCACTTAATCTCTCGGCTCGCTTCTGGCAACTCTCAAAAACAGCTTCCTGTACTACGTCTGGCCATTTTGCAGAGAATAAGGGAGTGCAGCTGAAAAAATCTTCAGCAACCCAAGCATTGTTGATGCCGTTAGGCCGTTGCCAGGCTGTACCAGCTGGAATATACCCCCCCAAATTACCATTTTTAAGTGGGAAAATGATGATCATCCAGTTGAATTTTAAGTGTAGACTATTTTTCAGACACATGATGGTATTCAAGAAACTCTCCTGTGGTGGGGTTCCAAATCCTCAGATTTCATCATGCATTTCTGGTGTTGAAAACACCATCGCCTCCACCACAGGTTCCAGCTTGCTGCGAGGTCCAGTTTTTCCGGTTCTGGGGCCTCTTCATGGAGAGGAGCGAAAAGTTGGTGAACATAACTCCAATTTTCACTGGAAATTTATGGTAGATAGATCGAACTAGTTACCAACAGCTTAACTGAGGGGTAGACACCACCTTGCTGGAAACATTGGAAAACCTTTGGAAAAAATAATGTTGAATGGGGCCGTTTCCTGGTATGAATCATGTGAAAATACCTATTGAATAATATTCTGCTGAACTGGATACAGAAACTAGCAAGGTTGACATTCTAGGGGCATATCTCAAAAGTGGGGACCCCGACTCCCCGTGTTGTGTCGCGTCGTCGCAAACACATATGGCTGCCGGTCAAAACGATGGGACCGGTGTCTAATGGGATGAACCTCTACATTTTTTATATAGAGTTTTTTTCTCTATTTTGGTGTGAAAAGCAAGGACCAGGTTTAATGAGGTTAATTTTCCAGGAAAATATGTTCTTTTCAAAGATGTTTGGATGTAAAATGTCTCACACTTTTGGGGCTGATGCCTCCAGCTAAAATTCATTCATATGCTGGTCGATTGGAGCTTTCATCGAAAGTGATGTCACCAACCGGTTAGTAGCTGAAGACTGGCCCAAATAACATTTACATTTATATAGATACATACATATGTATGTGTATATGTATATATATATCATATCAGAATTATACCATCAATTTGCATAGCTCACTAACTTATCGTTTCATCACGTTTTTCAACCAGACATTTCGTTGAAATCTTCGGTGCCTAAATTGCGATCCGCAGTTGCCGTGAGGAAGGTCGAGGTATCAGCTTCGTCTTCCTGGAGAGATCCGACTGGTTTGGGGCCTACCCATTTATTCCATTTATTTATGGATGGGTTTTCCATTAACATTTGGGGAATTTGGGGATTCCCCCATTTATGGAAAGCCATTAAAATAAAGAGCCGAATTGAGCCAGTCCACCTTGCCGCAAGTTCCTTGATCCCATCCAAGACCCAGACCTTCACATGTTCCACTCCCGGCTGTGCAACAAACCTCAGAACCATCCAGAAAAAGCGCCCCGAAAAATCGCCGGGGCCAGAGACACATCTTGCTGCGAAAACACAGCTGTGGGCACTAGAACAAGTACTGGGGGAGTGCCGGAAATTCGAAACGCTTCGTGGCAAATGTTCGATCTGCATTTTGGCATATTCCAGCTGAATGGCTGGACATGAACATAGAATAAACTTAATAAACTATCAACATCTATCAACTATATCAACTACTACCTTTCACTAGAGTTGACCTTCAGTTTCAGCTGGCAGATCTTGGTATTCCATTAAGCCCGGTACGGTGCAGACTTCGCCGGTGCGGCAGTTGAAGGAGTTTCCAGCTCAACGGAGCACTCCCAGCCACTCCAATCCACCTGCGTGAGGAGACGCCATGGCATGCCATGGCAATGGCCCAAAACTGGTTCGATAGTTTTCCCGGTGCCCATTTAGTTCGGGGATTTCCCAGCCATGCTTGATTGCCGAAGGGTATACATTTTTTGGGGAAGATGCTGCTTTTCGATTCTTGTACACCTTTTCGGGGGTTGCTATATAGTTGTCGATACAAGGCCTTCATGCATGTAGGAAATTGGATGAGGTTGGGATGATTTGGACAAGGGTTGGGAGAAATATTGATCATAGTGAATCAGGATTCTGAAAATTCTCACACTTGGCTTTGAAATAAGTCAAAATAAGCAGGCAGCTTCTGAAACCAAGGGTGTTGTACGTTCCCCATTTCCACACATCAAACCATTAACCATTAGAGATCCAGCTGAGATTTCTCACCTCGCTTGATGTTTTCGATGGAGACATGCAGGCAACGGAGCTGCTGTGTCTGGGGCTGTTGGCCCTTAGAGAATGAAGCAAAACGGTGTTGAACTTCAGCTGGGCCGAGAGATTTATCGAGTTCTTGAATTTTCAGCTATTCTCTGGCAATCAGCTCCGTGGCTGGAAAATCCTCCATCAATGAAGCTTTGAATAGGAAAAGCATCGGGCAAATTTTCCAGCCACTGATGACACCGGAGGCGGAAAACTGGTGATGTTTCCTCCTGAGATCCTGAGCAAAGCACGAGGACGACGCTGCGGACCTTGATGCTTGATGCATTCGATGAGCTTTGCGGAAACTGGATGATGACCATATGACCATCCCGGATCCCCCGTCTATGAAGGCTATGAAATTCGATCATCATCAACCATCATTTCTCAACTATTTCCTCATCTTTTGATGGTTAAAGCCACTATGAATGATGGTTACCCTCTGGTTATTTAACATGGCTAGGGGCCATGACCATAAAAATATGATCAAAATCATAATCTCCCTATTAAAAATGATGACCATCCAGTTCGCAAACCGTTAAATCACCAAAGGGTACAAATCAACATGAATCAATCCCTATTAATCCATCAATATCCCACTATACCACCATTAAATTACCATTTTGCTTGGTTAAATCACATGGCATCACCATTTGTCATAATGAAATCCCATGCAAATCACAAACTCTGAGCCTCCGGCGCCGCCTTGGAAGTTGACGATGAACTGCGGAGGAAGCCCTTTTCCTGTGCATCATATGGATGTTTCCCAAGTCATGGTGATACCCCAAGCTCGCTGGATGGTGAAAAATTCATGGGAAATCCCAATCTAAAATGGATGATTTGGGGGCACCCCTATTTCAGGAAACCTCCACATGCGAACATCATATGGTTTAAACATGTTTAAACCATGGTGTTTTTCAACCATGGGATGGAATAGGGCTCCAAACTGAGACAACCAAATTCCCAGAGCCTTCAACTTCTTCAAGAGTTCGATCTTCTCGGCCTCTGATTGCTCCTGATCGCCATCAAAGTCACCAACCGACCCCCAGGACGCAACGCAGCTTGAGGTCACCACGCTTTCTCGTCGCAAATGCTCCTGAGAATCGGCCCAAAAAGCTAATTCCCACGATTCAACGAGCTTTGTAGAGAAACTCACCATGAAACTTACCCTCTGGTAAACGTTTACATAACTATGGAAAGATCCACCATGCTATTAATGGGAAAATCATGGAAAATCCACTATCAATCACCATTTTCAATAGCAAACTGTTAGTCATTACCAGAGGGTACCATGATGCCTTCTGAGTTCACCTCAATCGATGAACTCAACCAGTGAATCCCCATCCGATTGCTGCGGTCCTTGGTCGCCGCAAGCCTGGTGCGCAGATGCTGGGTGAATTTCATCAATGAGCAATATCAATCATAGGAAAATATGGGGAAAATATGGGGAAAATCCACTATCAATGGAGACATCATCGAGCTGGGACAACCATCGAAATCATCGAGCTAGATGGATGTTCAACTGCCATATTTGACCAGCGGGACTAAGTTCCCTGGGAGTTCTTCGATGCCAACGAGTTGCGTTGCTTTTTTTTTCGGGTCTCATGGAGGTGAAAGGCCAGAAGTCTGCCGAGAAAAACCCGGGTCAAAAGAACTGCAAGAAGCCATGTTGGCTTCCAGCTCGCGCGACCTCGTCCAAAATCATAAGGGTAAATTGCCACTGACCCCCTTTGCCACATGCATCAATTGTAGCAATGACATTTTCCTGCAATCGCATGAGATACATGTTCTCCAATGCTGATCAAAGCGTTCCAAGTGGTCACCGTCGGCTGCACTGCTCCAACTAATGGTCGAGTTGCACAGGATGATGTTCATCTGGCACTTGGCTTCAGCCTCTAAAAATAAGGATTTAGCGTCTGCCAGTGAGAGACCTTCTCGGTTGAACAGCCGACCTAGCAGTCCATCGAGAAGTGACAAAGCGTGTTTCCATTTCAGACCTTTGGTGCAGGCAGCGATTCTGGTCACCAACCGTTCACCAATACTGAAGATCGCCAAGGCAGCGACGGGTTGGCCATGGCTCGCTGGGTCCCACTGGACCTTGCGCCTCGACTGGCGCGTGTTGCATGCTCTGCCTTGCACCTTAACGCACAAGCATTGCCTTCAGGAACTGGGCAACACGTACACAAGAGTTCAAGCTTGATCCTTTCTCTTTCGCCTTGATGGCAACCAGGAGCTGCAGCGCAATTAATATCTCCAGCAACACCGGCAAAGTTCACGGCCTGGTTTTGAAAACAACAGAGCTTTATTCTTGGTCTGTAAGGTGCCAATCCGAGCACCGCTGCAAAACACACATGCATTGCTCTGAGGGGGCTCAAGGGACATTCACCGCCAAGTGGCATAAAGACTGCGACATCCAGCTTGACCTTGAAAGCTGCTGAGAGATTTCTTGTCAAATGGGCATTGTGTTCTTTGCAGACTGAGGAACTCGTCAATCACATACTCTCAGCTCCGGTAACCATGAACTCCAAAACATATGCACTCTAGCTAAAGTTCAAAGCCCAGTCTAGCAAAAACCAAAGCTTGACCCTTGCTCTGTAGGATGCCAATCCCAGCAAAGGCTGCTTGCGCATGCTGGGCGAAATCTCTGCAAAAGGGTAGTAGGAATATCCAGCCTCTGCTGCCTTTGCTTTCAACTTCACAGGGATTGCTCTGAGTGGGCTCCAGGGATATTCACCGCCAAATGACATAAAGACTGCGACATCAAATTCTCTTCAGACCTGGAAAGCTGTTGAGAGATCTGAATCCTCGTCAAACAGGCATTGCGCTCTTTGTAGATTGTCGAACTGGACGATGATGAACTTTCTGGTAACCAGCAGTTGCAGCGCAATTGCATTCCAGCAACACCAACAAAGTTCGAGGCATTCGAGGCAACCGCTCCGGACCAACGCTTCCACAGAACGCCCACCGACACGAGCCACGCCTCGCCGTGCACGAGTCTCAAACCAAGGGCAGCCCGTCACTGTGATTTCCGCTGCCTATCCTGGGAAACGGGGAGATGTGTCAATCCAATCATTACGAGCCATGCTACTAGTTACATCTAGTTACTAGGGCTGACTTCAGGATTATAGTCTACAATCAACGTAAAGGACGTAAATTCTAAGAGCGCAACCCTGAATAGAGGGTTTGGGGGCCGAAGTGAAGCATGTTGCAGTCAATGTTCAACAACCCTTAGTATCCCAACCCACAACGGTCCTTTCGTCGACGCTGTTCAGAGACCTTGGCGCACTGAAGAAAATGGCAGGCTCTGGAAAACAAACCCTGTGTTGTTGTGTTTTCATCTGAGCTGTTCAAACCCTCTGCCGTCCCTTTATGCTTGGTGGTTAATAGGATTTCCCATAATGGATTTCCAGTGATAATCCATGATAATCCCCAATGTATTGGATACTATAACCCCATAACATATAATTATCAACCAACAGGGGTGTTGAGCACTGCTCAGCTGAGCAGTAGGCTCAGCCTCAATTGAGGCGAGGTGCAGCGAGCCACATAATATAGCCAAGGGAGACAAGGCTCACCAAACTGCCTTCGAGATTGCCGAGATAGCTACGATGACAGGTCCCAATAATATCAATAGGGTCCATGGGGTCTGAAAGCTCCCCCATTCTCAACTGACTCAACTCCTAGACGAACCCTACGGATGCTAGGTGCTTTGGTATGAACCCAATAGCACTGATTTACAGCCGATGCCGAGCTCCTATTCCTGTTCCTCCGCTTTGTCCCCAACAACCCAAATAGGATAGGCTCCACATTTTGTGATCAGCAGGTATGTTATCTGACAAGACTGGTCAATTTTTCTCTTTTTGCGGACGAAACAGGAGGGAGTCAGAGTGGCATCCAAAGCAACGCCTACTTGGATGTGCGAAATACCAATCAGTAAAGGGTTTCTGAATTATATGTATACAAACATGTTATTGTATTATATTCTATCATATATACACACATACATATATCTTAATGTATATATAACATAACTCAGACTTAACTGAGTTGGAGTTAGAATCTGGTCCTTTCCCTAAAAGACCCTTGTGTCATCCTGGCCTAGAAGGACCTTGACAGTGAAAAGCGTGTCCTTGTCAATTACCTCGATGAATTCTGATTTTGAAGCCGAACTTTCGGAAATGTTGCCGCGCCGGGAAATCTAAAAAATATATATTCATGTGTATATAGATATATATATATATATATGCATATGTGTATATATATATGTAAATATGTATGTATGTATGTATGTATGTATGTATGTATGTATGTATGTATGTATGTATGTATGTATGTATGTATGTATGTATGTATGTATGTATGTATGTATGTATGTATGTATGGTATGTATGGT
>Ga0126342_10021512_pt1 | contig 10747 bp, 12 predicted proteins | sample Cyp1metagenome_FD_92528 | JGI IMG/M metagenome (GOLD analysis project Ga0126342, IMG submission 92528) | Coral microbial communities from Lord Howe Island, Old Settlement Bay, Australia - Cyphastrea 1 metagenome | ecosystem: Host-associated > Invertebrates > Cnidaria > Coral ... | reverse complement strand
TGGCAAAGGGTTTGGTGTCTGGTGGACCGTGCAGGCCGAGGTCCTAGCAGGCCAAAGCCGCACACCTGCGGTGATCCCAGGCGCCGCCCCGCCTGGGCCAAGGCTAGGCAGGGGTCGGCGGATTTTATAACAAACATACAATATCATACAATACATATATATAATATTATACTATATTCTATTATTTTATTTGACCATTTGCCAAGAATAATTGACATAAATTTTGTACCAGTTGTTGATACTTAGTGTTGGACCTGTGTATAAGCGGGATTCTAATGGGATTCTGGATCCAGTCCAATGGGAATTTTATACTGGGGTTCTCATGGGATAGAATGGGATGTGGAATGTTAGTAATGCAATGATATCAGCAAATGGTGGGTTGATAACTGGTATATATTAGATAGTAATGAACTATTATATATATATATAATATATATATATATACACATGTGTAACAGGGGGATATGAACGGACTATTCATAAGCTTTAAGCAAATGGGCAGTGGCTGCACGGGATGTTTTCGTATTTTTTGGTGGTTTGAGAACTGCTCTCTGGTGATTCCCATGATAACTCAGGTACCATCTGGCAATTTTCACATGGCCCTTGAATCGTTGGATGATTTCCCATGGATTTTCCCTGAACAATGGTGATTTTTGGGTGCTTTTTCCATTAATTTCTACCTGGTGTAAAAAACAGCCACCCAGTTATGGATGACAAGTTACCACAGCACGGGAGAGACCTGGCCGGTGGAGTTTCCATGTGGAAACGTTGTTTTCATCCTGGCAAATAGAAAGATAGCCATAGTACAAGCCAGTTCTATATATGAGTTACCCTCCGGTAATTTAACATAGCTATTGAAAATGGCCACTTATAGTGGATTTACCCATTAAAAATGGTGATTTTCCATAGTTATGTTAGTTTACCAGAGGGTATGAGTTAGATACCCTTCGCTATGAAACGCGACAATTGAACCTCCACCATTTACTTTGATGATTTTCCCAGCTTTAAAAAACCTCCATTTAGTTCGTGATTTTTTCCATCAAGCCACGTTTGATTACCGGAGAGTAAATGGGTCATCAGCTTTCAGAAGGTGGTGTTCAAAAAGAAAGAACAGCTACAAACAGCTTCAATTCTTCCATTATGTTCCACTCTTTTCGTAGCAATCTGATATCATTGTTCTATCGATTCTATCATGTTTATTTCGGAGGTCACCAAAAACAACGAACGATGATAATGAAGTCACCAAAACGACCACGACAGCCCCCATTCAGGTGGCTCAGGGGGAACAGCAATGGCCCATCATGCAGGAAGGTCGCACCTGATCCGGACATTTTGATGGAGAACTTTGGAAGGTGGATGCTCGATATGCTAACGGAACGACGGAACCAGGTGGACAGTTGGCCGGTCAAAACAAAGGCTTTGCGAAGTGGAACATGGATGGAAAATGGATGGAGCATAGATGAAGATGGCAATCTTTGAAAGTAGATGATTTCAATGATGTGTTTGAAGTTACTCTAAAAATGGTGACTTTCCAGAGCACACTGTTAGTTTACTAGGGTAGCCAGGATAGCCTCATGGACGGTTGCTCAGAGGGTCTTCAGACCGTGCATAGAGGAGTGGAACAAAGCAGCAGCTTGCTGTTTCAGAGAGTTTGCTTGGATAAAGAGAAACCAAGAAACTGTTTGCTTATATAGAACGTAGCTATGCAAAATTAGAATTTTTTGGGTAATTAAACCATCATGTTTATGTTTCTCATTTGTAAACCATGGCTTCCAGTTCGCAAACTGTTATATGGGGTTTCTATAAATGGAGGTACCCCCAATGGATGGTTTATAATGGGAAAAAACAAAACTAAAATGGATGATGAACAGGGGTACCCCTATTTCAGGAAACCTCCATATCAAGTGTTTGTTTCTTTTGATTCAGTAGTAATTAGGAAATCCCTTGTTTTCCGGATGTTTGGGGAAGACTGTATATGTGGTATGTGTTTTGCACTATGACTATATTAAATACTTTATTATTCTTATTGTTATCGTGGTTATTTTCACTCTTATTATTGTTGCTATTGTCATAATAACCCTACATTACTGTACAGTAATGTACAGTATACATATGGGTGTTTCTTAAAATGGGGGATCGCCAAGTCACCATAGATTTCAATACTATGTCATGGTCATCCATGACTTGGATGATTTGCGGGTACCTTCATTTTCAGAAACCTCCATATATTCTAAGTCTATTTGATGTATATATATATATAATAGTTATTATGTTTGTACCCTATTTGATGTTATATAGAATGACTGATATTACACAATCATACGTATGTGCATGTGTGTGTTGCTGTTGCAATATGGCATATAAGGGTGTGTTCTTCATATTATTTACCCTCTGGTAAACTAACGTAACTATGGAAAATCACCATTTTTAATGGGTAAATCCACTATAAATGGCCATTTTCAATAGCTATTTTAACATAACCAGAGGGTATTACCAGTACGATGAACAATTCATCTCTGCAAGATCCAAACAGCTTGGAGACTCCAGCGAAACTGCGCCGCCAAGGCCAGTGTCACGAAACTTGGTGGCTGTCCTCCGTGAAACGCCGTGGTTGGAGCAGTGGCTGTTTATTGTTAACCATCCAATTAGATAATAGACAATCTCATCAACTCAATTTTAGGGGTATCATTAGGATGATATAGATAATATAGATAATATAGATCCCCTAATGTTTTAGATGCCCCATAATATAGATAATATATAGATCATCACCCAATTATATCATTAGGGGTATCAGGGTATCTAAAAAATTAGCGCTACCGGGTACTGAAAAAATGACCCCCAGAAAATATGGGGATTTCAGCCCTCTGGTATGTTAACATGACGACCCTGGCAGATAAGGGTTGGAAGACGAGTTTGCATTAACAAAAAAGCTGATTTTCAGGGTCAACAAGTTAACTTACCAGGGGGTAGGTGATAAATGATGGTTTGGTTGATGATGATGGGATTATACTACCCAAGAAAGAACATGCCAGAAACCTCCAAGGGCTGCTAAACCCCAGTTGGCTGATGATGAGGGTTATTTGATATTAATTCTAGCGGTATTTATAGTGGCTTTACCTGGCTCCTAGCGAGAAAAAACATATGGTTATGTTCTTTCTTAGCACCCTGCTGGATATTGGGAATATTTGGGGATGGCTGATGGTATTGGGTTTAATAGAAGCAAAATAGGATAAGATTGGCACATACAATATGAAATACAGGTGGATACCACATGATACCACAACTCTTTGGAAATGACCAGGTACCCCCCCCCATGGACCCCAGTTTGAAACACCATTTGTTTTGGGACCCCAACAGAGGATTTCTTCAGTTTGCAGCTCCATAAAGACGCAGCTTGTTTGCCCTGGGGCAAAGTTGGTGGGTCGTGGGTTACCCTCTGGTAATTTACAGTTTGCTATTGAACATGGCCATAGAAATAGTCGATTTACCATTAGCATGGTGATTTTCCAGTTCGCAAACTCTTAGTTTACCAGAGGGTAAAACATGTCAAAATCAATCACTGCATGATCAGGTCCCAAAATCTGCATAGATCTAAGGACCACTTCGGGCTTCCTTCTCTTCATCAACACTGAAGGCCTTCAATGGGCCACCCGACGTGTGGACGAATCGCTGAAGGACATTTCAATCACTCAATGTGACCAGGAACCTGTATATATACAATAAATAACATATATATATATATACAATAAATAACATATATATAATATATGCATCACATATATATATATATATGTATACATATATATAGGCATAAGCATCAGCTATATTGAACAGATTGATATTGTGAAGTGTCATACATATCTATATTGTATGAGGTATATGAATACAAACTGTTTCATCTATGTTTTAACTGTGAGAAATCTATCCATATCTATTGCTGTTGCCTCGCGAGGAGCGTGGTGCTGCTTGTTTGTCCGCCCTGGTGGAGCCTAAGAGCTTGGCAAAATTAAATACTCGGAAGGAGTCCGGGTGGGTGCTCGGTTCAATCGCTTCAATGGTGGGTTGAGGGTGAATGGTGCTTAAGTGCTTAATGATGACTGGAAAATACCAGATCATTGATGTTACCCTCTGGTAAACGTTTACAGTTTGCTATTGTAAAAATTGCCATAGAAATAGTTGATTTACCCATTAAACATGGTGATTTTCCATAGTTTTTTGTATGTCTACCAGAGTAAATCTGTTGAATGGAGCTGTGTTCATGGAAAATTCATGACTTACTGGTGCTAAACGTAGGGAATGGATGGGAATGGGATTTGCTGGAATTATTATTGACATATTTGAATAGTGATTGTGGATCATTCCCTCATTCCCTGCGTTTAGCAGCAGTAAGATGAAGTGTTTTATCACTGGTCAACTGGTCGCAGCGTTTCCCGCAGGAAACGACACATGTCCAACTGTGACTGGGGCAACAAGGGGATACCCTCTGGTAATTTGCTACAGTTTGCTGCGGAACATCACCATTTTTAAGAGGTAAATCATCTGTAAATTATGGAAAATCAACGAAAATTGTTCCATTTTTAATAGGTAAATCATCGAACTAAATGGTCCATTTTCCATGGCAAACTGTTAGTTTACCGGAGGGTGGGATGAATGGGAGGCACCATTAGTCCCAGTGACCGTCTGGTCATTTTACATCGCGTTTTCAGACATTATCACTGGATAGGTATATAATCACTGGCCATCTCAGGAACCGATTGATTGGAGGTACCTACCATATTTATTTTGCCTATTTTTCAGGGTGTAAGGGAATATCCCCACAAAATATGGCCTGAAAAATGGTACAGTACCTTCATTTTAGGATCCTGAAATTCCCATTGATAAAAATCATCTATATATAAACGGACTATTTTCTATTGCTATGTTAAGTTACTGGAGGGTATTTCCAATTGCTACATATTTTTATGTGAATGGTTTCCAAAAACAACAGATAGATATTGCCCCTTTCCCCCTTGGAGAAGACCCTGCTCAATTTAACTCCGGCACTTTAAGATGCACGTCGCGCTTTTAATTAATGAAAGATTTGTAGAGATTTATCATTGATGATCTTCATGCTTGTATATCTTGACTCATCTTGACCATGAATTCTATATATATATATATATATATATATGTGTTTTTTTTTTAAAGTGGTTGTTTATGGATTCTATGGATTCTATGTATATTTTGACATATGTTGACCATGAATTCTATGGATGTCCAAGCGGCGCCCAGGTCGGCCTGTACGCGAGTTTGCTTTTCGAAGTCCGCCGAAAGTTTGGATGGTGACCTGCAGCCGATGCATCCAGTTTGGTCATGGCCAGTTAAATGGCCAGTTCATAATACCCTCTGGTAAACATACATAGCTATTGAAAATGGTCCATTTATAGTTGATTTACCTATTGAAGATGGTGATTTTCCATAGCCATGTTAGTTTACCAGAGGGTATGGCCAGTTCATAGCAATTCATTCGAGTGAAAGAAAGCCATGGAATCAGCCCAGGTATTAAATTTATTGAAGTTTCGGATGTTTCTGCTGGAAAACTGCAGGTCTGTGACCCGACAGTTTGAGTTGATTCTTCACCAACAGCCATGCTTTGAAGGCGAATCCCAGTTGAACCAGGTGGGTTTTCTGACACTCTACAACAACTAAGCTACAAAGGTTTGGCTTCAATGGCTCAAATACGGCTTTATTAACCATGCCACTTAAGTGGGGAGACATTTCGAAGTTTTTTTCTTCTGTTTTAATTGACTATCTTTATCTCAAGCTGGGGTGATTTTGTTGATTAAAAATGCCTTGATTTTTGTTGAGGTGAAATAGCTATGGATACCAGTGTTTTTCTTTCGGGTCCCAGGTTGGGAAGACATTTATGACGTTAGCCTGCAAATATGTTGACTTAGATGATATAGAGATAAAGAACACATTTGATACCCATCTACGTATTTTGTTGTAGATTTACAGACAATAGACATGAACATAGCCCAGAAACTGGCGGATACCAAGATTTTCATGATTTTCCATTAAATCACAACCAAAGTCCACAAGAATTCGCATGGTGAACCTCTGAACATTTCCATCTTCTGGGGATTTCTGGGAGACCGGGGAGACCTGGTGATGTAAATCTTCGCGAAGTGGACAATTACCATGTTTGACAACAGTAAATGTTCATAGATATCACACAATAATTAGCTTATCCACCCTTATCCACTATTGTTATTTTGTGTATTTAAAATTATTTAAATATCAATCTAAGTGTTGTATTCATGGTGGTTACATGTGGTTACATCATTCTATAAATTGGCCAAGGCTTCCAAAGAGCATACCTTTTGTTGCCTTGGTAACTGAGGTGACGACGACATGTGACACGACTGCCGGAGCGCATTGTGGTGTGCTGAATGACAAGCATATGATCTTGGAAGAGTCAGCAGAGAAAAAAAACTTGTGTCTTATTTATGAAATCTATGGACTATAGAGGTTTCGTTTGGTTTAGTATGGTTTAGTAAACCTTTTTGAACCTGGGATAAGAATTTCTAGAGCAGGCTTCTACTTTTTGGGCTTCTCATGCTGTATTGCCTTGTAAAAACAAACCCCCCAGTGGCCCAGCGATCGTTGCTTCGACTCAGCTGACCTTTTCCAAGTTTCGTGACCTTTGACGAAGCGCATCACGTTGACTCCACGCTGATTTTTTCGTCGATCAAATCGCCACGATGGAGGGTGACGAAACAAGCGACCAGTCACCACCACGGGGCTACCCAAAAATGACTTCATCAACCAATTCCCAGATGCAACCCATGGTGCTGGAAGATTTACCTACAAAACTGGGCCATTTTTGGGGTAATTCCTGGAAGATGGTCAAAATCGCCATGGATGACACATGTGACCATCGGACTGGTGGTGACATTTAGCTAAATATATACAATTATACACCTATATGTCAATGTATATATAGTGGCAAAATACTTTTATAGATGCACAATGATGTATATACAACTATGTATGTATACATGTTGTTTGTATATTAATTATTACAATTCTATATACATATACATATACACATTCCAGTAGTGCCCGGCCGTGCCGTGAATGAACGAACGAATGAGTGAACGAATTAATGGATGGATGACCGAGAGTGACCGAGTGACTGAATGAATCAATGTTTTTGAACGAGTTGTACCATAAGTGAGTGAAGGAAGGAAGGAGTCAGTGAATGAGTGAACACCCTCCGGTAAACTAACATAACCATGGAAAATCACCATTTTGTATGGGTAATTCCACGATAAATGGCCATTTTCAATAGCTATGTTAAATTACCAGAGGGTAGATTGCCTTTATGTCTGACCTGTAGCCATTCCCATTCGCCACCTCCAACCTGTAATCAATGTCCACAGCCCCGGAGATCAGCCGTAACACGCTCCCTGACTGATCCGATGGTTTCCGCTACCTCTATATGGGGGTTCCTAAGTCATGGGGGTACCCCCTGTTCATCATCCATTTTAGATTGGGATTTTCCACTGTACACTGTAAACTATCTATTTTGGGGTATTTCCATTTATGGAACACCCCATATACCTGCATCTGCATCAACTTTCGAGCTAGTAATGCTACTTCCAGTACCTGCGCGGTTGATCATGGTGATGTGAAAGCTCTCCTTTAACACTGTCCGTAAACTCGGAAGTTTGCTATTAGTCCATTTTATATGTATATAGACATATATATATATATATGATTTTCTAGAGCATCTATCCATTCCATCTATCTTCGTTTTCTGGACTTCTTCAAGTCCTTCCCTTTGGAGGCCTCTAGTGGCAGTTCGTCTGCTTCCAGTTGTCATCTGGCTCCTGTCCCGAGCTCAGTGCAGAGGGGGATGCCCCGGTGACCCGGTGTGCATTGGATGGTTTATTTCAGGGCAAATCCCAATCTAAAATGGATGATGAACATATAGGGCTACCCCCATGACTTAGGAAATCTCAAAATGTTTGTTGCTTTATAACATGTTATAACCTCCCTGAACCAGGTCAATATATCTACCATAAAATATTCATAAACCCAAGAGAAATTGGAGTTAGGTGGCCACCAATTTGGCTATGGGGAACAACTTGTAACATGCCATTGCTAAATTCCTGCGTTGTAGTTGTTTTTTCTGAAGTAGGGATTTTGACGTTGCCTTCGATTCAATGTTCAAGGGGAACCATATCACATAAGGATGTTGCCTCTACGCAAGTACTGAAACAGCTCGATTTTGGGATTGCAAGTTGTGACAAAAAGAAAAGAACATATTGTGTATTCATTCGTGAAGCTGTTTTGACAAACATGATGATGGAGATGAAAATGTGGATCTATCTTGATGTTGACAAAGCCAACACGGGACATAGTTTACAAATGAACCACTGGAATTCCATTGTGCCTAAAGTCACCATACAGATGGGTTCACCCACTTGCTTGAGGTTGACCCTCATAGATCTTCCCTGAAAGTGGATGAAACGATCTGATTTCATGCCCGTAGAAGATCCTGATCATTTTTCTTTGCCAAGTTGGTTTGAGATGGAGGTGTCCGTTTTGTCATGGAGGTACCCCCGCAGGCATCATCCAGTTGTCGAAACAACCATTCTGAGGACTGGGGATCCCCCATGACTTAAGAAAGCTGCAGATGGTTTCAGAGTCTACCGTTGAGACATGTTGAGAGTGTGTGTAGTCTTGCATCCATACCTGGAATGATGCTTACTATGGGGGATCATCCCCATAGCTGGCCGTGAGTTTTCAGTTGGATGAATTTGTTGGTGCCAAACTCGGTGTCTCACCGGATCTACAGACATGATATGCAGAGAACTGCCCATGGTGGAGAGCCAGTAGGATTTGGTCAGCCAACAACATCCAAACATATCGGAACAGCCACAAACACAAGCGGAAGCTCAAGGATCTCCGGAACTAAAACCACTTATCCCATGGGGTTTCGATGTTTTTCATATGTGTACCTCAACATAAGGTAGCAAAGTATGATGAGGCTACAAACTTAAGTGCTTGGTACCAGAATTTTTCAGCGCTTGAGCCATGAAAGTGGTCATTACTGGTGGCTTTGGATTTCTTGGCTTGCATCTGTGCAAGAGATGCTCGGTGTGTGCTGGTTGATGCTGGTTGGGCGCAGGGGTTTCCACATCCTTCACCTCCGCCCGAGCTTTGCATCGCATCAAAAAGCCATGAGTCACGTTCGATCACCTCATTGTTTTTTTGGGGGACCGTTCTCCTTGCATTTCAGTGAGTCTTTGAGTGTCGGTAAAGGCCTAGAAGCCATTATCGGGATTTATTTTTATGGCCCATTTATGGCTATAGATGGGATTATGATCATTCCATAAATTGGAATTATATATATATAAGTGGTATTTCGGGCCTTTTCACTGCAGGGTCCCGGTTTTTTGGGGCGCTTGCTCGCCTTAAACATCAGGATTGCTGGCGGTCGGAGAGCTTACCTCGGTGCGCCCCCGGTGAAGCGCTTCACAACGGGGCACCAACTGGGGATCATCCCTGTGGATGAAGGGATGAAATGATGGGTTTTCGTAATCATAGGGAGCTAATGTTTTTGTTTCATCATAGGGATCGAAAAAGGCATTATTTCCATGATGGATCCATGATCCAATGATGGATGTATAATGGGATTTTGACCAATGGTCATCTAAAATTACCATCTGGTTATGACTAACATAGCCATGGTATAGATGGCCCATAGAAATAGATGGTTTACCTATTAATAGCATGGTGATTTTCCATGGCTATGTTAGTCATAACCAGATGGTAATAATCATAGGGATCGAATTTGAGATGACCATTGGTCAAAATCCATAACATCCATCATGGTCAAAATGCCATTAGATCCCTATGATGAAAACACACATTAGATCCCTATGATCTTATAGTGATCTAAATCATAGGTTAAACCTGACAATTAAACAATTGACTGTGGGATTTAAGAATTCCATTTAATCCACAGTTGTTCAGCCCGTGAAATCGTTAGTGTTGAGAATCATGGGACATTGTTCCATCCCATGATCTTCATCTTTGACACCAATTTTCTTCACCAACATCCTGGTTGGTGGTTTCAAGCATTTTTTTTCCATAATATATGGGATAATCCTTCCCATTGACAAATATTTTTCAGAGGGGTTGAAACCACCAACCAGCATCGATTGAGATGGTACTCGCAGGCAGATGATGAGAAGAAAGAGGTGAAGCAAGTCATTCTCTTTGACCTAGGCGGCACCGATGGGCAGCCTGGGAAACCCTGTTGGATCCAGGCCCTATTTTTGTTGAAGAGATTGGCCCCAAAATAGTGATGAATTAGTCTTAGAATTGCTAATCACTATTGGTAAACTGGGTGAACCGCGGGTTCAGCAAAACCCTATACCAATTGTTATATACATATACTAATACATATATATATATATATACATACATACATACATACATACATATACATATATAATTAATTAATTATTTTATATAATTACACCTATGTTTTTATCGAAGGAAGTTTAGAAGTCAAACTTCCGACAATATGGACAGATGAAAAGCAGAGATGGAAAGGGTGAGAGAAGAGAAAGATTAGAAGAGAGAAGAGTAAGAAGAAAGAAGATGCAGATGCGTGAAAAGGTAGGAAAGTCGCGAAACACTGTGTTTTTCCAATGATTTGTGGCTCCGGAGGGTCGAAAAGTAGGCT
>Ga0126342_10021511_pt1 | contig 10747 bp, 14 predicted proteins | sample Cyp1metagenome_FD_92528 | JGI IMG/M metagenome (GOLD analysis project Ga0126342, IMG submission 92528) | Coral microbial communities from Lord Howe Island, Old Settlement Bay, Australia - Cyphastrea 1 metagenome | ecosystem: Host-associated > Invertebrates > Cnidaria > Coral ... | reverse complement strand
ATCATCAACCATCATCAACCATCATCAACCATCATCAACCATCATCAACCATCATCAACCATCATCAACCATCATCAACCATCATCAACCATCATCAACCATCATTTTGTTCATGGATATCATAGATCATAAACGATGATTATGATGATGCACCATGATGCACCATGATGCACCATGATGCACCTGCACCTGGTCCTCTTACACAAAATGTCCCAACAAGACCCCAGAAAGGTTCACGTTTCAATCCTCCGTGAGACCATGTGAGACCAAGCGCCAGTCCTTCCGTGAGGCCAAGCGCCGCATCGTCGACTCGGAAGCACAGAAGAGTCGGTGCAGCCCAGGGACAGGAGATTCAACGCATTCTTCTGCCTGCGATATATATTTACATATGATTCACATATGATTCAGATATAATATATTCAGATTGAACATAGCTAGTAGGGAAGAGGTTTTTATATAAGTATAAGGGATGCTGGCATGAAATGGCATGAAATGCCATGAAATAGCATGAAATGGCATGACATGGCATGAAATGGCATGAAATGGAATTGCCACTGATAAGAATTGAGGAGCTTCCGTGCATTTGCCACCTGCTCCCCACGCTGCTTTCCAACGCCTCCCTTTGACGAACATCATGGAACTCAGGGCGGAAAGAAGAACAAAAGCGCAGGAGGAAGAAGCGAGAAGAAGAAAAAAAGGCCAGACGAAGGACTGCCATGGACTGCCTTTGTAGAGCATGGCATAGCATGGCGAACATGGTGTCTGCATTGGGTCAAGCGGGGGAGGACAAAACCAATGGAGCCTGTTCCAGAGCCCGACGAAACCCCTGTCCCTGGCTGAGATAGCTGTTACGCGCAGGGCATAGTCGACCATAGATGATCATAGATTACAGATCATAGATGTTAGAAGATGCACTGTATTTACACAGTGGAAGGTTCCGCTGAACATGATGAAACACTGCGATCTCCTGCAACGTGGTTCGTCTCAAGCAGCTTCGGCCAGGATCCATTGACGCTGAGTCTCATCATCCAAGACAGTTGCTGGGCAGCAGGAACTGGAAAAAAACGAAATGATCCGAAATGCCTTCAAAATGCATCTTCATACGATTCTATAAGATCTTGTAAGATTTTAGAAGATTTGCAAAAAGACGCATAAGATTTTATAAGAGATTCAGAGATATTAGGAGAACTGCCAGGTCAACAAGCCTGTTTCCTTCGACAAAACGCACTGCTCTTGTGACATTGCGGAGTTTTGATTCCTCATGCCATGCAGAAGGGTTTCCTTGTGCATGCCCTCGTTGAACCTCATCGATTCATGACATGGTGCAGGAATTTGACAAAGTTGTTCCTGTTTTGGTGAAATGTGATGAACATGTTGAACATCATGAAAATCCACTGCGCAATTGGGGCACCTGGTTCGAACAAGTCCTGCCTTTTCCTAAAATAATTGCTATGTAATTATTAATTACTATGACTTGGACTTCCATTTTCTCTTTTTGGCGACTCTGATTTGAAAGTCTCCAATGGTTTCATTTGTCTCCGAGTCTCCATTTTTTGGGTTATACTCAGTATAGCCTTATAGCCAGTCACGGCTATGGCTCTCTGTTTTTGCTTCCCCACTTTCTCCCATTCAAAGTTGCTGCCGCAAGACGAGACGCTTCAGGCAGCGATGGTTCAGATAGTGGTCGGAGTCAGTCGGTATCTCAGGCGTCTCGTGGTAGAACAGATACAGGAGACACCGTGGGCACCGTGGGCACCGTGGGCACCGTGGGCACCGTGGGAACAGTCAACAGCATGGGAAGTGTGGACTCTACCACCATGACCATGCAAGAGTTCGATGAGATACTCCGAAACAATAGCAGATTGATGGTGACTTTGTGAGCTACAGCAGCTCCGGATTTCTGTGAGATGGTCAGCCAGTGCTTTCAATATTTGTTGACCATTTGGATCCATTTGGATCTCATGTTTGAAGATGTCCAAGTCTCACCATGTGTCCGATGTGTCACCCAATTTTAAAGTGAGAGCTCAACTGGTGGCTTGGTGAAAATGTCCAAGTGGCAGTTGGGCCCCTAGAGTTGGAGCTAGGACCGCTAGGATCAAGGATCCAACGTGCAAAAATGTGCAAAATCATCAGAGCTTGCTGTGCAATGCTGTGCACCTTGGGATTTTTGCGCAGAATCCACTGAATCCACCGGGAATTCGAAGGATCTTTTGGATCTTTTGGATCTTTTATGATCTTTTTGGCGGAGTCTTAGGCAAAATGTTGGAACATGGAACAATAGCACTGAAGCTGAAGCTGACCAGCTGACAGATCATCTAAATTGTCCTGAGTCGGTTTTGAAGCTTTCTGATCACCGATTCAAGCAGTTTTAAATTGTTGAGCATGTTTGCAACTTTTCTTTCGTGGCAACATATGTCAATATCCATAAACACATTGCAAATACATTTTTACACACATATATTAAATAATATAATATATCACATATATCACATATAACATATCAATATCAGAATATCTTGACATTTTTCTATCCCTTGGCCATTCAGCTTCCATGGCCGGGGTGGCCAGGGATCGACCTGAGTTCCGACTGTCGCCATTTTGGATCAGGGGAAGGAGTGGAACGTGGCAGCGCAGGCTGTGAACGACTCAGTTTCGACAGAACAGTTTTGAAATTTTCGGAGGAAATTTCGGAGAGATGGTGTGGAAAGTCACTCATGGGGTAGATTGATGTAGATTGGACATGATTGGACACTTTAGCAGTGTGAGTTTTGGGATGTCTTGGGACAGGGGACCATTGTGGCGATCTTTCTCATATTTAAAAATTGTTTAATGCCCATCACAGGTATTCACAGGTAACATCAGGTCACCCTACCAGTACCAAATCTGAATCCGCTCTAGGCGGGCCAATATGGCCATGCAGTTTGACCCTCGAGATCGATGCCTACACATTTGCATGCTGGGCGATGCTGGCATCGGGCACTCGTCCTTTCTGAAATGCTATGGCGCTCAAGCTCAAGCAGGTGAAAATGCCGAGGACTCGGTGACTCGGTGACTCGGGAAAGCAATGGAAAACATGTTGCATTCAAAACATTCAAACAAGGTCAACACTTTTCTGGCCCTGTATTTTGAAGGACTTACATAGACGTTACATTGTTACATAGACAAACCCTGCCCATCCCTGTAGCTCCAGCCATTTTAGGGCAGGCTTCGGGTTTTGTGAATCCCATCGTGCACACATGGCAAGCGGAGGACTTCAGCTTTATGCCTGACAAGCCCCTCTGTAGTCTGCAAAACCTGGTTCACCTCTCAGAACTGGAGAGAAAGCACTCGCATTTGTCATCATTTTCACCAGTTATAATAACAGTTATAACATGTTATAACTGGAGTTATCGCCAGTTGTTTCATCTTGTGAAGATATGTGAAGATGGCAGCTATGCGACGTGATAGACTGCATTGGCACATCGAGGTCGCCATGGTGGAGCTTGATGGAGAGCCCTGCCGGGTGCGATTTACCGACGAAGCTTCAGGACGGGACCGAACGGTGGTGGAAACATGTGGAAAGCTTCGTGAAAGACAATCTGAGCCTTCATCAAAGATCACGGCAGATCGTTTCTTGCCATTTAAATTTGATTTTCTCAAAGGAAACGGGAATGGCAACAAAAAAAAACCTGGCTCCTGGCCATCCCTGGCCATTACCAACTTGGAAACGTGGAAAAGCGCCTCTCCTTCCGCGAGACGATGCGAAGCATCGAAGCATCGAAGCATCTCGACGTGCGACGGCCGTGCTGCGCAGTCCATGCGCCGATGATCCGGTCCTCGGTGACCGCGTTTTCCACACGTGGACGGAAAAACCGCCCCGGGCCCGGCGGGCCCCGGGTACGCTACCATTGGATTTTCTCCAGTGGAAACAGTTGCAAAAGTTTCAAAGATTTCAGGCCTATGTTAATATATGTTGATATCAGATATATCCATATATATATATAGATAGATATCTTGATATCTTTTGGATTCTTTTGGTACATTCTGCTTCAGCGATTCCCCACAATCCTCGCAACACAATCAACACATGTGTTGGGGAAGCGGAGCTTTTGTGGAGCCGTCGTTTGGTCCCCACATCCTTGAGCAGATGCTACGGGTGAATCTTTGTGAAGCCATGCGTGGCATTTTTTTTGCGAAAAATGGGTTTCCACGATGGAGTTGGGGACAGTTGGGGACAGTTGGGGCGTAGGCCCAGCAAGACGTTGCGAGACTTTGGTTCCGCATGGTGCCGCCAGGATCCAAGTTTGATGCCATGAGAGAAGCCGCTATCCATGCCGCTCACGTGACGGCCTTAGTTTCGGCGCTATATGTCGTGCATTTGCTGGCAATGCGCGGACTTGTGCCCCATGGTTCCCCCTGTGATTCAGGTGCACATGTTGTGCTTCCGAGCAGACCAGCCGGAGACCTTCGCTAGCATCAGGCAGCAATGGCTGTTCCATGCTCAGTGGCTGTGTCTATCGGTCGGGATGAATCACTATGAACAATATCTGCCACCTTCAGCACGTTGTGTCACATGAACCATGGGTTGCGTGATATGTTGGCTGCAGTGAAGGAATATGAAGGAATCAGATCATGACTTGAGTGATTTCAGGCCAACACTTTGGGAGATGCAAGCTGAAGCCCCCTGGCTGCTGGTTGCATTAGCGGCAGACGTTCGAGAGCGGAACAAGGCCGGTGACAACGTGATGAACATTTTATTTTACAAGCACAAAGAAAAGAGAGGTGAGAAATAATGAAACAACGATGTACTGTTTCTCTAAAAATCTGGCGAGAGAGAAAGTTGTACAAAATGCAATGGTCGCAGGATGTGGGAATATAGTAGATACTTAGTCTAGTAGATATGAATAGATAATAGATATAATATATATATATATATATTTCTTTATCCCAATTGCAGTTCTGACATGCTAGACTTCGTCAATGTCGGAGGTGACTGGTGACGTCAACTCGGTGTCACACCCAGCGTCATCAGAGTAGCAGTCCTGGGTTTGCTCCAGATGCGGTTCTTTCCACAGATGACATCCAGCTGATTGATATCTATGGACAACATTGGATAACATTGGACCGGTATAGTGGCCAGCATAGGTGCCATAGGTGACAGATGACAGATGATGACTCTGGCAGGTCCCTCAAGAAGAGGCAGAGGAACTGGTGAAGCGCAGCTGTCTCAGTGTTTGCGAAGATGAGGTTACTTATAGACAAAGTCATAGTTCCTAGTAGCTTAGCGATAGATAGACTGGTGGACATGTAAACACACAAATACGTAATATATATACAGGATATAGTACACACTATATATATATATATATGTATATACAGCACACACATATATAGACTGACTATGTGCACACTTTTGATAAAGTTCTGTGACTTTTTGTGGCTGCGGATGGCCACCGAGGTTTTGGTGGTTGGGGCTACTTAGAATGCTCCGCCTTTTTTCCTGAGACGGTTCAGATGGTCGTGGATGAAGCCCTGACTGCAGCCTACACTTATTACAGGCACTCCGATAACTCGGCAAAACAATGAGAGAGTCATGGCAGAAACATCACCATGTAATTAGAGAGAATTAAAAAGATGAAATTGAGAATATTGAGATTGGACAGTTTACTTAGTTTACTTTGACGTTTAATGCTTAAAGAGAGTGTCGACAGGTGCGCATTCCATGCGTGTTTTCCAAACCACGAGGCTCCAGTGGCAACTTCATCCTCCTGAAGTGGCTTCACCACCCAGGAGAGGGTTGTGAGGCAATTCCATCATGGATCCGCTGGATCCGGGTCCGGAAACAAATCGATACAAATCGTATCATATTGTTATGATACATCGGATACAGTGTGGAAATGTGTGGAAAAAACAATTTCAAAAGTCCCCAAAATATCCAAAATCATAATTTTTATATATTTTTATGGGTATAGAAGTTATATCAGCGATCCCCGAATCCGCAAATGATGGGTTTGCGATGGCGATCGATGGCGTTTGGGAAGGACTGCAGGCGACACCAAGGCTTCATGGACGGCTGCACCTGAGGAAGGCTATGAAAGGCTGCGGGGAAGCACAGTTTTTTTTCACATATCTCAGAATATCTCGAATATCTCAGAATGGAAGCATACAACATCATGTAACAAATGTAGGGTGATGCTGACAGGTGAAGCCAGGTGAGACATCAGATTTTGGTGATTTGGACATATTTCTAGACTTTTTGATGCTGTAAATTACTTGTAAGCTGTATAATGATAGAAATCTGCATGTTAGCATGTTAGATTTGTGAAATCCGGGTGATGTTGCGAGCTTCTGAGGTGGTTGCCACATGAGACACTTACAGTGGCTGATGATCACGTCCCAGTGACAGAGGAGCCCACCCCGTTCAGCGGAGCTGTAGTGCTGTAGTCTAGTGACTAGTGACTCTAGTGACAGTGGAGCCATGAGGATCAGATCAGAGAAGGTCTTTCACAATTGGGTGACTCCTGTACCAGACAACATGCCTACGTCCGGCATCAGCCTCAAACGAATCGTGCGTGTTTTGTTCATTTTTGTTCCTCAAACCGCATTCTCCATGACCGCAAGATATCGTAAGATATCGCAAGTGAGCGATCGCTTAGGTGCGACCTGATGGCGATGAACTTGACTTCCCTGGTGAAGATTAGACAGTGGGACCAGCTACAATTTCTGAATGCCCCAGCCACAGGATGCGAATTGAACAAGTTCCGGAGTAGCATTTCACATTTGAAACATTTTGAAACTTTGAAACGATTCGATTGGTCGAAACATGTCGAAACGGTTCATCTTGGTCATCTAGATTTCTGGCCAGACGCTCATCGCTCTGAGGTGTCCAGAAACAGGCTACAGAGCTTGGAACCCCTTGGAGCACTGAGACATTTGCTGCACCTCAATGCTTCACACAATCTCCTGATCAGGACTCATGGAGCATCATGGAGCTGTAACGCTGTAACAAAACTGTCACAACGTAAAATTATAACAATTCATAGCAATAGTGGTAATAGTGGTAATAGTGTGCCTGGTACATGAATGTACATGAATATAAATGAATATAGATGATACAAACTGACATTGACGTACAAAAATATGCGCTGAATGACATAGTGCAAAATCCTAAGAGAAATAGTGGTCATGAGTGGCTTCTAATTATCCATTATTATCAACTATTATTAGACTACTGTCAATGATTTTCTATACCTTTGATGATCCCACCATTACACCCCAGCAATCCCCATATGTTGGGTCCAAGCCGCCAGGAGTGAAAGCTTCACAGCCCCAGACGCCTTGGAGACTTGCGACATGTCCTACAACATGTTGGCTGAACTGGGAGATTGGAAAGTTCACCGCTACCTGCGCGAACTGAACTTACGTGCCTTGAATCATCTTGAATCACATTGCCTACAGGCATCCACTGGATCATTGCCAAAACATGCCAAATCTTTGATCATCTTTGATCCATTTTATTATCCATATTGTCCATTAGTTTGGTTTCATAGCTGTGAAGACAAGTCAGTAAGATTCTGTCCATCTATTGAATCTATTGTTCCTTCTAGTTCCATCTAGTTGGTTTGTTTGAGACATTTTGAGACTAGTTTAGCAATGCTATGAGACACTAAGGCGGAAACTACATCAGCTATGTGGGCAGTGGTTTGAAGGGCAATCATGAGCTGCGGATGTTGGATTTGTCGGAGAATTTCATTTCCAAAATGCAGCAGAATTTGGATGATTTGGAGTTGCGCACTTTGAACTTGGCCCAGAACAAGCTCAGTTCCTTAGAAGGCTGGGCACATGGCACAGGACACCCAAAACAATGGGACAACAGTCGTGACACCAAGTGACACGCTTGTCAAGAACAAGACATCTCCATTGTGTGGTTTAGTATTTAGTCCATTCATGTCCATTCCTACTTGTGTGGTTTAGAATGATTTCAAAATATCGTCATATACTACTCAAGGGTTGATAATTGATGATAATTCAATGAGAATTCAATGATAATTCATTTTTTGTCGATTCCACATTGTGGACGATGGGAACCCAAACAGAAAATGTTGAAGTGAAAAGGACCTGAACATATGGTTACTTGATCAAGTTTTATTTGCGGGTCAGGGTCGTTTGACCCAGAAGTGAACTTGAGCCATTTTGGATGCAGGTCAGTAGACGCCGATGTTGTTATTGCTACCAAGACTCCTGTACAAAACGGAATCTTTGAGAGATTAGGTTAATGTGAAAAGTAAAACGCAGATCAAATGTGACTCTGAAACTCAGACTCCGCAAGAAAAGATGAAGAACAACCAGATATCATCGGATAGCACTGTGCGTGCATATTGCAGGTGTGCAGCGTCTCTCCAAGCTGCACTGCCTTGACGTCCGGCACAACCACCTCACCTCCATCTCGGCTCTGAAAGCCGAGGACGGCAGCGAATTCAGTATATCGATGTATATCGTATATCCAACGTCTTCAACACCAATCAGAAGATAATCAGACGGCAGAAGTTTTGCGCCCTTTTTTTGATGTGAACATTTCGACAGCTGAACACTTGCTACCCCGTGAGGACATCCCTCGGCTTCGCAAGCTGCGTTTGTCTGAGAATCGCATCTCGCAGATGAGGCAGGATCACAACATATCACAACAGCCTCGGAATGAAGAACATGAAGAACTGGCGCATACGGGCACCATCCTTTTGTTTGATGTTGTGGCATGTTGTGGCGCAGTGGCACTGAGACTTTCTGTTGATCCTGTATGATCCTGTACGATCCTGTTATCTGTTATCTTAGCATGAAATTCCCAGGGAAGTGGATCAATTAGCCAGCTTCGCCTTCCTCAGCGAGCTCTACATGCATCCAAATCCTGTGTGAGGACCCCAGCGGCGCCTGACAAATTATTTGCATCTCTGAGGAATGATTGGGATGACTCCAATAATTATGGGGAAGATGATGACAACCCATTGACAAATCATTGCGTATCATGGGGTCTTGTGGTATATTAATTTATATGCAATATATATATAATATGATTTACCAATATTATATATATATATATGAATATATGAATAATAAGTATATATTTTTTTTTAATTGTAACACACCCACACACACATATATATAGAGATGTATAAAGTATATCGTAGCCCATGTGCCACCAAATTGAAGACATGCCCGTCGCTTTTTCGAAACTTCCGTCAGGTCTCAGTTGCCGCAGTACCGTGCGCAAGTTCTGCATCGCTTGCCTCGTCTCAGACAGTTGGACAATCAACAGGCGGGTGATTACCCGGAGAAATCCCAATGGCATATGGCTGGCACCCAAGTGGATGTGGAATGGTTGTTTATTGACAAAAAACTTAAATGAAGTGTTTATTTGATCTTTTATTTGCTAATGTTCTGATGGGACAAATATTGGTGAAATATGATGAAATGATGTTTCATCCCAAGTGCCATGAAAGAAGAAAATCGATGCAGGTCACGCCCGAGGAGCGTGTGAAGACAGAAGTGATATATGGCCTGATCCTCGGGTGAAGCGGCGCGGCCATGGGCCACTGATTTTTTGTCCACAGATTCTGGATCACATTGTCCCTTACCCGTCAGACACGTCAGACCCATCAGACCCATTCAGTTCTTGTATGTTTTCAATTGTTGGTTGACATTGAGCCCCAAAAAAAATGTGATATAAATACATACCTGATATATATATAATATAATATATGCCATGCACATATTGACATGTAGCGTTATACTTGGCGGTTATCCAAGTGTCGACATTTCACTGGTGCGGTTTTGGGAATGCTTGGGAATGCTTGGGATCTCGGGACGGGTTGGACGTGGTGGACGTGGCAGGTGCTGACGTGGAGACGCGGCAGGATATTTTTGAGCAGCTGCTGCCGGAAGAGACCTTTGTAGATCGGAGGTTGATGACAGAGGCTGGTGCATGGTGCATTGAGTACTGAGTAAAAAAGTATCGTCACTTGTACTGGTTGCTATATGATCTAAATGCTATTATTGATTGATGGTTTCCATATGTTTCAAACATTTGCAGCTACATGCGAAATATGTGTTAGTCTTGGATGATTTCTAATTGACAAATGTTTTTTCTTTGGGGGTGAAACCACCAAACAGATGAGGGTTGGACGGATGCTAGGTAACCTCTACCTTACTGTCTTTGTCAATGAGGATGGAGCGTTAATAGAGAGCGGCATCCAATGAGACATGCATAAATTGAATGATATTTGGATGATGCATAGATGAATGGCACCAATGGTACAAGGGTAAATGTTACCAGTCAACACTGGTCGACACTGGTCGACACTGGTCGACATCAGGCGCTGATTTCGCAGCTGGAAGTGGAGCAGTTCGGACGCAACGGCGATGCTGGGCCCTTCGGCTGTGAGCCCAACTCAGATCCGACCTATGGAGATCCTCCCAGGACATCTCCCCTCCCACGCATTAACGTACGATCCACACACTTCAAGTAGTCATCAAGTAGTCAATACGATGTCCATACGATGTCAATACGATGTCTGAGAACCACCACAGTGGTGACAAACATGCCAATGAGTTGCATGATGAATAGGGTGGAGGGAGGGAGTACGTTCTATAGTATCCCCGTTGGATATCATTCTATGTTTTGGGTGGGGTTGGGCCCGGCATTTCATAGAATGGAGTGTCTCAGATTAGGCACTCATACCACGTTTTGTTCAGTGTGTGCTTTCTGTGTTGGCTT
>Ga0126342_10021510_pt1 | contig 10747 bp, 5 predicted proteins | sample Cyp1metagenome_FD_92528 | JGI IMG/M metagenome (GOLD analysis project Ga0126342, IMG submission 92528) | Coral microbial communities from Lord Howe Island, Old Settlement Bay, Australia - Cyphastrea 1 metagenome | ecosystem: Host-associated > Invertebrates > Cnidaria > Coral ... | reverse complement strand
CGTTCAAACCGTGGCGGCCGCACAGGGGTTCTTGTCGCGGAGCGACGGCAATAGAAGAGAACAATGGCAGTAGAAGAGAACGATGCGGTGCGGGCGGTTGCCGTCGCGAAGCGACGTGAATATCATAAATGTCATATATGTCATAAAGATCATAAATATCATAAATTTCATAAATGTCATAAATATCATAAATATCATAAATACCATAAATACCATAAATGTCATAAATATCATAAATATCATAAATGTCATAAATATCATAAATATCATAAATGTCATAAATATCATAAATATCATAAATATCCTAAATATCATAAATATCATAAATATCATAAATGTCATACATGTCATAAATATCATAAATATCATAAATGTCATAAATATCATGCATATCATAAATGTCATGAATGTCATAAATGTCATAAATATCATAAATGTCATAAATGTCATAGATATCATAAATATCATAAATATCATAAATGTCATAAATATCATAAATGTCATAAATATCATAAATATCATAAATATCACAAATATCATAAATGTCATAAATGTCATAAATATCATAAATATCATAAATGTCATAAATATCATAAATGCCATAAATATCATAAATATCCTAAATATTATAAATATCATAAATATCATACATGTCATAAATATCATAAATATCATAAATATCATAAATGTCATAAATGTCATAAATATCATAAATGTCATAAATGTCATAAATGTCATAAATATCATAAATGTCATAAATGTCATAAATGTCATAAATATCATAAATATCATAAATATCATAAATATCGTAAATGTTGTAAATATCCTAAATATCATAAATATCATAAATACCATAAATGTCATAAATATCATAAATATCATAAATGCCATAAATATCATAAATATCATAAATGTCATAAATACCATAAATATCATAAATATCCTAAATATCATAAATGTCATAAATGTCATAGATATCATGCATATCATAAATATCATAAATGTCATAAATATCATAAATATCATAAATGTCATAAATGTCATAAATGTCATAAATATCCTAAATATCATAAATATCATAAATGTCATAAATATCATAAATGTCATAAATGTCATAAATATCATAAATATCCTAAATATCATAAATGTCATACATATCATAAATGTCATAAATATCATAAATGTCATAAATATCATAAATATCATAAATATCATAAATGTCATAAATATCATAAATATCATAAATATCATAAATATCATAAATATCATAAATGTCATAAATATCATAAATGTCATAAATGTCATAAATATCATAAATGTCATAAATATCATAAATGTCATAAATATCATAAATGTCATACATGTCATAAATGTCATAAATATCATAAATGTATCCATGTTGCTACCTGATATTGATGCCAGTGATCAATGCTGGACCTCAACCAATTCCCTGAGGTCAAGGCCGGTTATTGCTGTTGGAGGGCAAGGCTGAGGCGAGCGAGCGATGGGCCCCTGTTGACCCAAACACGTTTCCAGAGGGCCTTAGTGAATGGCTGAGATCATCTGAGATATGTTGTAGAAAGTCAGATAAAATCATTTGTTTACCATCTCTCTTCTCTTCAAAGACTTAAAAGATCTTACAGTACATCTATGGATATAAAATTGAATGTCCAAGTATCATACATGTCACTTATATATGGCAGTGTGTCAAAACCTTGTACCCCTGGTGAACATCAAAATAGCTGGTATATGGATGTTCATCCCACTAAAAATGGTATTAATAGGTATTGATCCATACCCATATATATATATATTAAAAAGCAGCTGGTTGGTCTGTCCCATGGGAAGTCTCCAGGAGGCATTGCCATATCTGGAGGAAGCCTTAGAACTCTGCAGAGATGCCACGATTTTGACGTGGTTCGCATGGGTTGCTTGGACGGCAGATTGGGAAGTTGAAACCAGCAGGAAACCCAGCCCAAATCTATGTAGAACTGAGACAAGTACCCTCTGGTTATGTCAGAATAGCTATTAAAAAGTTGCCATTTATAGTGAGTTTTTCCATTAAAATGCTGATTTTCCATAGTTATGTTAGTTTACCAGAGGGTACTTGCAAATCATGTTCTGCATGTTTATGAAATATATGTAGTATTTCCAAATCTATGTAGTAGCACATGATCTATGTTGAAGATGTCATTTTCGTTCATTTTCCAAATCCTAGCAGTATGAAAGCTGCGTGTTGGTGACATCCCCAACCGGTGATGAGTTGCGGAGATTTGCTGACTGGCTGAAACATCACACCAAGAACGACCCTATGCCAACCTTGACAACCAACATAGTGTTTATATGGTAACATAATATATATATATATATACGGTAACATATAACATATAACATTGTATATATATATATGGTAACAATAACAACTTAGACAAACAACTTCTGGTGTTTCTGTGTGTTGGCATCAGTTCCGCAACTTCTTGGGCCAAGCTAGGCGCTTTTGATCACATCCAAGAAGCAGAACTTCTATCGGCGCTACCTGGCACAGCAGCGAGTTTCCGAGTGCTGTAAGGCGGGCTGGTCCACATTTTGAGGCCATCTTAGAGGTATGGATTTTTTGGTGGACCCCCACAAGAACACGATACCCAAGAAGTTGCCTACAACATCTTCCAACCACAGTAACAAGGCTGATGTTTGGATGATTGTTTTGAGGGAAAAGTCCAGTTTCAGTGCAGTTCAGGTGTCCGGGTCGAACTCCATTTTTTGGGTTGGTATCCAAATATATGTGTGTGTGTGTAATTAAAATTTACCCCCAAATATCCTCAGAAACCGCTGGTTCAATACAATACTGACCTTATTGATTTGCGGGACACCTTCAATATCATAGTGGCTATCATTTCAGGATGATCCAAGCATATTAAACCAATTAAGCCTGCCTTTTTTTATGGTTGAGTTGATCCCCTACTCATACAGTACAGATTTGGGAGGATGGGATTATCATCTAAACCCACATGTACCCGCTTTATTCTTGTTAGCAAACTCCATCATTTCCATCATTCATTCATACATCTTGTGTGTGTGATGCATGTATATACATATATATATATTGCTGGTTTGTTTGACACTGGGGTACCAAGTACCTCTCAATTCCTAATTTATTTGGCAATAACTGGGAGATATACGAGCCATTTTCAGAACACCTTGTTTGATAACTCATTATTATTGTTGATAAACACCCATGCTCCCATAATATGTATGTATTATAACTATATGCCGTATATAACACTATAACAACCCCGAATGATATAAAGTTGGTGAACTGTATCCGATTAACCCATAACACATCCCCATGATTGTTCTTTAAATACTGAGTTATACCATATATATATGCAGAAAAATACATATACACCCCATTTATCATTCCACCAGATGATGATTATTCTTCTGAAATTCCTCTATATCCATAGCTCTGGTGAAGCGTCCTCATATATCCCCAATTTAAGATCAAGTTCTCATGAAATCCCTTTGTATTTATGGATCATAAGATGGGATTATCCAATCATTCTACAACAAGAACCCTTGTTTGAGTGTTAACAAACTCCAATCGTCCGTTTAACAGTGGTGCTCCCCGTTATGTTATGTGTTTGTTGCTTTGTAAGGCCCATATTACTAGCTCGATAAATCTACCATAAACCGCATATAGCTGACTTTGTGAACTAAACCAACTTTGCTATCGTTTGGGGGAACCACCGGTGGTCTAAAGTCATTTCTCATCCCATGTCATAAGTGGAATAACTTTATGTGGGTTGTAACCATGATTCCTCTCCTGTTTATGTAACATCGATGTGAAGAATCACCAGAAAACTGTAGGTCGGCAAAAATCATCGACCTAAATTCGACTTTTCTCATTTTCCATATCAGCTGGTGAGTTTTCCATATTAGTTGCAGCCATTATTTGGGTTCCAACTGCAGCCCGCCCAGCGCATAGGAGGCCCTTCAGATGCAGCCCAGTGCTCTGGCGGCGCAGTGCCTGGCCCATGTGGAGCCGGAGACTTTGGCCATGTGCACCGCCTTAAATCCGGTGCACCATCTGGTGGCCTATGGAAGGTGGGGAAAACTTTGGGATGTTGGGGAAGACTTTGGGAAAATGTGGTTTCACCAAGGATTCATAGGGATGGAACATGATGGAATATGATGGAACATGATGGAATCGATATGTAATGGACATATCATGAGATATAAGACACTGGTTGGATGATTATTCTTCAGTAATGATATCATGAGGTTGTTCTCTTTTAATAACGAGTTTCGAAGAAAACAAGTAGGGATGGCTCGAGATGTATAAATCACCTTTGGTGAAGTACAGGTAGTTTCTTTTCCAGTTTCCCATGTGAATTCTCCATCAGACTACTATTCTAGATTCTAGATATTCTACAATGTGAGGCCCCCAAGATAGCTAAGTTGGTTTATAACTCCAATAACTATGGTTTATGGTACATAACTATAGTTACCGGGGCTTATAAACCAACTCATAACTGGGGGGCCTCACATTCTAGGAAGATGTTCATTTCATTTCTGAAGATACCTTCTGGTAATCTGACATAGCTATGAAAAATGGTCCGTTTGTGCTAGATTATTCATGAAATAGAAACCCATCTAACTAGCTATGTAATCTACCATAAACCCAAGAGTTATTGGAGTTGGAAACTGAAACCAACTTATATAATATAGCTACCTAAATCCCAAAACAGTCCCAGGAAATCATATGAAATCAGCACAAAAAGGCGGGTAAATCTTATTTTTCATCCCCAAGTGAATCCCCATCCAACCCTATGAAACTCTGAGCTCCCATTGAGTTTCATTAAGTCCCATGAAATCCCACTGAGTTTCATTGAGTCCCATTGAATCATCAGTAAGATCCCATGAAATCACCATGAAATCACCATGAAATCCCAATGTTCCAAGGTCATCCACCGGTAAAAACAGCAGCGTTTCTTTCCCCGTTGGCCAACAGAGGCACTGTTTGGATGGCGCTGCTGCGCAACGTCGCGCCGGCGCGGCGGCCTTGCGGCGCTTCTTAGCTGAGGCCGCGGAGATGTTACTGTGGATGGAGGAAATTTTGCACCAGTTGATAGGTTGGTTTATCCCATGATTTCTAGGGTTTCAACCATCCCAGGTGGTGCATGATTTCCTCCATCCACCGTAGTTTTCACTGAAATATCCTGGGAATTTTCTATTTCTAGTAACTCTAGATGGCCTTATTTCCGTGAAATATTACAATTCACCTAGATCTATTAGTGGATATACATGAAATGGTGGGTATACAACTGGGATATGCAGATGTAAATCAACAATTGATGAATTAACTATTGATGTGTAAATGGATCATTATCGATGGTTAAATCAAGAATCCCATGGTCAACTAGAAATCCCAGGAAATTGTAGTAATATATTTGATATATTAATATATATATATATATTATTATTATTATAATTATTATTATTATTGTTGTTGTTATTATTAGTATTATTTTTATTATTAATATTAATATTAATTATTATTATTATTATTATTAATTGGTTTTATTAATATTAATTATTATTATTTATTATTATTAGTAGTAGTATTATTATTATATATAATGTATGGCATATATATATACATTATATACATCATATATTGTATTTATCATATATTATGTATATTATATCTCATGTATATATATTATACATATTATATTATGTGTATATATATACTATAGTGGGATTGTATAGTCAACTAGGAATGGGATTAGTCCACTATTGTATATCAGCTATCATTGGATCCCACTATGATCCCAATTGGAAAAGGGGTCCCCATTTTCAGGATGGTTTGTTGTTGATATTCACCTCATATTTCCAGGGTTGAAAACATGTTCTATCTATGACTTAGACTTGGGGTTGCTATATAGTTGTACCTTATTGTGATTGATATGGTAATAATTCATAATAGTTTATAGTGATTTATAGGAACCTGTAGTTCAGTATCAATATATATATAATACATATGATTCATAGCATCTACAGATTACCACATAGATTTTTACGGAGGATTTTTTGGTCATGTCATCCTCCCAAAAAAACGAGCCAGGTGAATGGTCCAGCAGACCTTCCCACGGCATGTTTGCTGCTGGGAGAGCTGGGTGCCACACCCGTCACTGGCGGCAGCACGGTTACCACGGCGATGATCATCTCATCCAAATTGATGGCCTTGGATGCCTTGTGGTAGCTGGGACTGGATTCCAACGGATTGGTGGGATGGTGACCAAAATACAAAAGGCTTGGGATAATCAGTGATGATAGTTGATGTTTGATGATAGTTGATGATGGTTGAGGCAAGATTGGAGTTGATGATGGTTGATGTTTTTTTGGCACCGATGGGCCATGAACGATTGATTGGAGTGGGTCATGCGGATATGGGGATCTCACTAATGGAGTTACAAGTTGCAACTGTGGGGATCTCACTAATGGAGTTACAAGTTGCAACTGCACGATGAACGCGGCTCGTTGGTGGATGCGGCGAAACCATTAAGTGAATGACAGTGGGGGCTACAACCATCAGAAAGAATACAACTATATATTCATATATTCATATATGTAATTATATAATTATATGTATATATATATATATAATATATATACATACATGTATATATGTACATATATATATATATACACGTATAGCTGTTGTAACCAGTTCATGGTTTTGTCAAATGCCTTTCTTTGCACGTCCACGAGTCCACCATAGTCCACCACTCTTCGGGACGATCAATCCTTAGGCGCTACTGGACATACGTCAAGAAGCCTCAACGAGCTACAGAGGCTGGATCTATATCCTGATGATCAGCCCATTGGCCTAAAGACACCACGAATTTGCGAACTCAGTCAGCTCCGTAATATATATATAGAGAGAGAGAGGTATATATGTGTAATTATATGTACTGTATATATAATTATATATGCTGTATATATATCATATTATATATTGTGTATATATATATATTGAAGGATTTTGTTAGTTGAATCAATGGACTGGCCCATTTTTTGCAAAATCCCATATATTCGCAGGTGAAGTGCGATTTTTGGGGTAGTTTGAAGCCATTTTTTTGCTGGTGAAATCCAATTGTGTAGCTTAAACGGTTGAACCCCTCCATTTTTTTCCTGGTGAATCGCATTGTTTCGACTTGTTTTGTAGGAATATGTAGGAATTAAATTTGTCAAATTTCCACTTTTTCGGGTGAAATCCCTGCAAGGTGGCAAGGTGGTGCCCAGCCATAAGTTTGTTTGTAACCCCTTAACTATATATTCATAATTCCAGAGAATTACAATACATCCGATATTGTAGGAAGTTACAATAAACCAGTAGCAATAGCTATAGACAATTGCTTCATAACCAATGAACAAACAACCAACTTAGCCAAGTTTGGAGCACCTTGTGCCCAGGCGTCTTTGGTGGCCATTGGCGCCCTGAGAGAGGCCCCAAGTGCCTGGCAGAGGGCTGTGACCATGGCGTTGAAGGCGCCCTAGGGGATCCCCAATGGATGGAGGGTTACCCATTGACTTGTTGATGGGAACTTCGATGTGATTTTGTGGCTAAAGTTTTGAAATACTATCGCAGTTTTTTGTGAAACATATATATATATCATATATACACACATTCCACGGTGGTGTAGTTGTTTTGCTTGGGCACAAGGTTCCACTGTTTCGCGTCTTTTCCTTAATTGTTTTCTATGAAAGTGTCCGCAGGGGACGGAAACCCGCAAGTTTTCTTCAGTTTCTGGTTGTATTTTCTGTCCATGAAATGCAGTGGCACACAAATGTTTGTACCGGTATTGGGCGTACTGACACAGATCATGTTAATGCCTGGACTTGACAGGCTTGGTTTGCACATGCTCTGCTACACAATGGACTTGGGCAGTACCCTTTGGTAAATTCACATTGCCATGGAATTTCATCATTCTTAATAGGTAAACCATCTAGAAATGGGTCATTTGTACCTTGGTGATGTTGAATTATCCAGTGGTGTTTAAATTGAACACAGGGACTGGGTGTCCCTCGTTTTGCACATTATAGATATGGCAGCGAAGCTTTCGGATGGGGATGTTTCCAAAGGAGAATGAGATATATCTATCACGAGACATGGGACAAACTTTAGATTGAGTTTTAATCGATATTATTTGGCCATATCGGGCCTATATCTCAAAAGGACATCGCTTGGCGATGTCTCCAAATCTTGTGAACTGCTTTTCGACCAATCCCACGCGGATAGCTCAGGCTTATGTGTTGTTGGTTCATCCCGCCTCATGTTGAGTCATTAGGTACCCATATAGCCCATATATCAAGATTTTTCTGGCAAATTGTGTTTGCTCATAGCAGTTTTGGAGATGTACTATGATCCCATTGGCTTGGGAAACAACACAACTTCCCGGTTTTTGGTTTAGCACAAGGAAAGGTTTCGCAGGCTACTCACCCATGTTTTACGGCTTTGAAGTCCGCAAGGTTCTACTCCAATTACGTACAGTACGCGTTGGGAGGTTGAATATGGGTGTGGGACATAATTCCAATCATGAATAGGCAATCATAGGATGGTCACTTGCCACTTGCAGGTGTTGGGGACTTGACACACAGATATGTAAGATTCCCACTCTTGATATGTTTTTCTTAACGTATGATTTGTAGATTTCAACAGCAATGCTTATTGTATTTCAGAATGCCAGAACATATTATATAATATATATATATATAATGTTGTCTAGTAGTTAAAACGCAATAGTAATATGTTTTTCAGGATTGTATACACTACTTTTGTATGATCGGTTATGTATCCCATGAAATATCCCAAATATCCCCTATGAAATCCCTTGAATCCATATCCTTCATGGTCAAATCCCAATCCCGCTACATCCCCATGAAATATCAATGAAATCTCATAGAAATCCCATATAAATCCCATGAAATCACATGAAATTCCACTAAATCCCATTAAATCATATGCAATCCCAAGGAAAATCCCATGGTTTTTCCTATCCTTCCGCGGTATGCCCGTTTTCAGGCTTTAGCCCTGGACGGGCAGTGGGATGAATGTTGGCGCCTGGCGGCTGTGCCTTGGCCAAGAAAATGGGATACCTGGTAAACATACAAAAAGCTATAGAACATGAGCATTTTTAAGTTCGGTAAATCAACGAACTATTTATGGGGTATTTTCAGTAGCTATATGTTAGTCATTACCAGAGGATACTCCTTGGGAGAATCAGTGGATATCACATGATATGACTATGTAATGGCTACTTGGCATTGATCAATCGTGTGAATAGAATCAGAAACATTGGTTCAATACAATTTTTGAACTCTTTTGCATGACCCATGAACTCCGATCTGCATGACGTTACGGTAATTTTTTGGTATCTGAGTATCTCAGCTTTTTTCGTGGGACCCCATGGTACAAAACGGGTGACCAAAACTGGCCTAGGCAGAGCTGTCATGTCGCTCCTCCCGCGAGGCGAGGGTTTGTCACAACTGGTGCTGCTGGGGGGAGGCGAAGAATGGTACCCTCTGGTAATTTAACGTAACTTTGGAAAGATCCACCATTTTATAGCTAGGTAAATCAACTATAAATAGCCATGTTCAATAGCTATGTAACAAATTACCAGAGGGTAACAATGGTGACAATGGTAGTTATTCTGATTATCCTGATGATATACGATGAGTATCACTGCAAACTGTCATTGGTGGGTTGGTTGATGCAATTTCAGGATGGTGTGCCAACTTCTATGAACAGTGGCCCTGCAGCAAATACAGCCCTGCAGTTCTCAAAAAAAACATAGCTGCTGTACATCTCCAAGCCATGGTCACTTCAAGTGGGTCTTGGGTCTGAAAATCATGTGGAAAGTAGGAAAAAAACCTTAATTTTGATATTGTAACTATATATTCTTTGACTATCACAACTGAGGGGTCCATATTTCAACGATACTTATAGAAGTACCATACTGTGGATGGTTAAGAAATCCTGCACCACCTTGGATGGTTGAAACCCTATGAATAATGGGATAAACCATCTATCAATTGGTGCAGGATTTCTTCCATCCACAGTATCATAATTGTCCCAATTGTTCAATTGTGCAGATCCTCTACCAATGCGGACGATTGGCATTCTACGATGGCCGGGAGGAGGTGCCGCGATTGGAGAGTGGTTAAGGTGTTTACCCAGCATTTGTAGATCAATTTCCGAACGGGAGACCAGAGGTTTTCCACACTTTCTGTATGTTTACCACAGATTACCATAGGATAGCTGGTTGAACCTTGGCATTTTGGTTGCAGATGTTTCCCCTCACTGTTTGCTGGAATCGACAAGTTGAATGAATGTGAAGGGTACATGTTGCAGAGCAAGAAAACCTTCAACACTGGATTTATGTGGAAATATCTAGTAACATTTCTCCAAATATGTCCGTCGACTGAAGTTATATTTTATATACACACTTACACACTGTACAGCTGTAAATATACTATATAAATGTTATTCAAGGGATATTCTTTATGTATAATATATATATATAATATTTAATATATATATATATTATATATATATTATCAGGGTGGTCCCGATTCGTTTTTGGCGATTTCGATTCGATTTTTTATATAAGGAATTGATTTCGAGAGAATTGGTTTTCGATTCCATTTATCGCGATTCCGATACCGATTCGATTCGTAGCGT
>Ga0126342_10021509_pt1 | contig 10748 bp, 10 predicted proteins | sample Cyp1metagenome_FD_92528 | JGI IMG/M metagenome (GOLD analysis project Ga0126342, IMG submission 92528) | Coral microbial communities from Lord Howe Island, Old Settlement Bay, Australia - Cyphastrea 1 metagenome | ecosystem: Host-associated > Invertebrates > Cnidaria > Coral ... | reverse complement strand
TATACATATATACATATATACATATATACATATATACATATATACATATATACATATATACATATATACATATATACATATATACATATATACATATATACATATATACATATACATAGACATGCATTGTTTGAAACAAAATCAACCGCAACACACACACACACACGTAGTAAAATTGACGCAAATTGCATGGACAGATAGCATGGCGCGCTGATGCGCACAAATTGAGAGAAACAACAGCTGGCCCTTTGTCCATGCCTGACCAAACCAGCCATCCAACCAAGCAACATAGACTATCTGGAAACTAAAACTTGGAACCCAACGGTGGTTTGTCTCCAAAGAAAAATCAAAGCTCAAACCCAAACGCTTCCATGTCGTTTCGCGGAAAGTAAGATGACATGAATGGTTCAGTTTTTTTGCTTGCACCAGGCATGCGCAAATGGATCATGGGGGTTGGCCGCCATTTGAATGGCAACTTTCATCACATTCCAGGGGTTACGAGACTTCGGGCCATCAGCCTATCTACATGATGTTCAGGATTTTCATATTTTCATGGTTTTCAAAATTCAACTGAATTTAAATAAAAAATTGGAATCATTAAAAACGATCATGATATATCATGATAATGATACAGTACGATCAAGTGTGTAAGGACACAACCGACTTGCCATACTTTGGGCACACCAACTTGAAATCAAGGAACTAGTCGTTGGGTCACCTCCACTGCTTCCAAGGCTTTGACGACCCCTTAACAAGTCAAACCATCTTCCGCGTCGTGTTGCCTACCGTAGGGGTACGGGCCCCAGGATCTTCCAGGGACATGGTGGGAGATGAACAAGATGAACATTCACCTTCTCAGGAATATGGTGATACATGCCACCGTTAATATCGGTGATGTACACTATTGGTTACTTCATATATATATATATATATTACTTCATACACAATATACACTAATGAAGCCGTCATTGTTGTCGTACTACCTCACCATTCCTCTCTATGAACATCTCCAAATTCCTGGGGGACTCAGTTGTAATTCGGAAGGCTCTCCTTGGCGGTGCCGCGATCTACGGTCCAAGCTGCCTGTGGTTGCAGGCAAGGGCCTGGCATGTGGAAAATGGACAATTTTTAGTTCGATGATTTACCTATAAACATGGACAAAAATGGCAATTTTGTATATCTATAAGTCTATATAGGTTAAATGATCCGAGTGTACCTTTCAATCGACACACACAAATAAACATTTATATAGATACATTTCATAATTTTAATCGTCCCCCCAACTAACATAGACCCTGAGAATCCTTACTTTTTAGAGGAAAGTAGTCTTCCAACTCCCAATTCATGGCAGGTTTTTTTTTTCAAATTTCTGGCGGCAGTTGCGCAGTTGCCCAGGACAATCTGGACACTGGAAATACCGGTCGCGGGCCAATCTTGTCGGGAGTCTAAGGGCGGATCCTGGGAGATGTGCCAAGCTCTGTAGGATGGATCACCCCATTGCCTTCTCTGGGATGGTTGGAAAAATTTCAGCTTCTGGAAGAATCCCTTTTTGGTTGAGAACTGTTGAGAAGGTTTCCCATATTTGATTAATTACGATCAGTTAGTATAACCCATAGAATCTGACAGCTATTTCTGGCCGAAATCCACATTGTTGCTGGTTGGTACCCAAGCTTCTTTTGTGGTTGAATCACAATTCATGGTACTGACCAGAAGATATCGGCGTCAACTTCGCACTGCTCAGCTGTGAAAGTACTAGGTGCCGGCAGATTGATCCCACAAGAGAATCACCTGTAGTTTGCCAGAGGGGAACTCATTCAAATTATCGATCAATGGCGCCGTCTTCATGGATTTTCCAAGTGCATGCCCACCTTTTTGCAAAAGGTGCGTTGCCCCCGAAATAGCCTGCTGCATAGTTGGCTGGTTGGTGCTTCCAAATATATTTGTATACAATTGTGTATATATGATGCCGGTCCCCAGTTCGCTAGCCCCCCCCCAGTGGTATGGTCCCCCCAGTGGTAAGGTTCCCCTCGTGGTATGGTCCCTCCCTAGCACGTGACATGGTGTTAGTACGATATATGCAGCCCCGCCTACATGTTTCCTCTACATGCTGACCATTTCATTGCTATGTTCGACTAACGCGCGATAGCGCCCGGTCAGCACGGTGGACATATCTATATGTAACTCCACTTACATGTTTCCGCTACATGCCTTTACATTTTTCCCCTACATGTTGCCCATGTAATTGCTATACTCAACTAGCACGTCTTTACCTACATTTTCCGCTGCTAGCACGGTTTGCACATCTATATGCAATGCCAATGGATGACGACCACACCACACCACAGGGGGGAGCAGGGGTTCTACCAGGGTAGCATGTCAATGGATGACGACCACACCACACCACAGAGGGGGGGAGGGATGTGACGACCACACCACACGGGGAGGGGGGGTATCACCAATAGGGGGAGGGGGGGGTATACCAGGCTACCATGACCATGGGGGGGCGCTAGAACCTGGAACATATATATATGTGTAATTATATATAATTGCACATATTTATGTGATATAATATAGTTACATATACGCAGATATACACATGACTGATTAATAAAACTACATTATATATATATGTATATACATACATCATATGTGATAATAATTGATAATATATATATATACGTATACAATGATACGCATATCATTAGTAAAACTATATCATATTTTATTTAGATATATAGATGTATATGTATCAATGGAACAGGCCAAAATCACACACTGATCCCCTTGGGCTCCAGGCAGTTGCTTGCCATGGACCAATCGCAGTTCATGCAGAATTTCTTGCGCCTTGGTCATGGCTGGTCATGGCAAGAACCAACGACTGGTCATTGGCAATTCTGGGATATCCAATGACCGGATCAAAAATATTATGTACCCTAGGGGAAACTCACAAACTCATGTGGAATGGCGCCATGGTTTTTCCCGGAAAATGATCTACAAACTTTGTGGTTTTTCCAGATCTATGATAGTTTACCCTCAGATAATATCCAGATAATCAGGGTTGACATTTACAGAACAGGGGTGGGGCATAATATGGTGTATGCTCCCTTGCAAACCACAGCCAATACATTTTTGGAGGTTTTTGTTCCCAATGGGGGATGCCCCAATATTGTAAGATTAACCCCGTTAGTATTGCAATTTTGGCAGACTTAAGCAGCCCAAGATTTGGACAACATCCATGTAGACTAGTGCGACAGGAACAAATATGGAAGCCGGAAGGTGATGACTTCAAGGAATTACCTTTGGAGAGATTTGGTTATATATTTGTTTGGTGGAAAGGAGGGAGCTGAGGACTTCCTGGTATCTATATTCCGTATTCCATCCGGAGCCAAGGGTTCACTACAAAAAAATGGGGGATGAAGTGGTCCCTGGCAACCTTTTTCTCTGAACAAAAACTCTTCAAGTGGGGCAGAAGGACCTAAACATGATGTTGAACCTAGCCGCCATTTTGGGTTTTTTGTTCTTTATAGGATATCTGGGCCCGAGAAATGCAGTAATGCACTAATCATTTGTAGACACCATCAGGGTTACAAGGGGGGAACCCACCCTTAAATTGCATCACCGTTTTTGGATATACTTGAGATGGTTTACTGCTGAACTTGCGATGATCAATGGAGAATTTCATGGTGATACACTGGAGTTTAGAATCAGAACTCTTCGAGAATGGCAGACTGGGATGGGGATGGACATGTTTTGAACTGCCCTTAGATCCATGCTGTGGGCCGTAGATCTTGATCCATCCCTGTATCAGACACGTCCAAACTTCCATGGATCAATGGATCAATGGATCCCAGAATGGGGTTTGAAAGTCGACAGGAACATGGACAACTCATAAAGGCTCTACATGTCGTAAAGCTCGTAAAAGAAATACGTATGTTTACGTTTCCCTTATCCCCTGTATTATCTGTTGAGCCACCGATCCGGAAATCCCCTGACCTGAGGACGGTGAACGGTTTGTTATTCACCATCCTCTGTGGCAACTTGGGCTTTGGTGGCTGGTGGCTGGTGGGTGGGTTGCTGGTAGGTTGCTGGTAGGTAAGCTGGTAGGTTGCTGGTAGGTTTATGGTTAAGTAATTATTAGTTCCGTGGTTTTTGCCATTTGGATGGAAGATTCTATTCTGCTTAAGAACTGCAGCGCGGCACACTTTTTTCTGAGATATCTCATGATCTCGAAGTGTCAGCTCCAAAATGGTTAGAGAGCAGATTGCTGGGACGAGTGATTGAAGATGTAGACGTCTTTGATGCCTAGGAGAATCGGCTGCAGTTACTCAACTGTTTTGAAATTGACAGGAGCTGATATGGGGGGTTCCATAAATTGGGAATCCTCAAGATGGTTGGTTTATAAGTTTATAAGTTTATTTCATGGAAAATCCTATCTATAAATGGATGAGAACTGGAGTATCCCTAGGAAACCTCCATATCAGTCCATTACAAGTTCCAACTGCGATCACTTCGCCATAGAATCTGCTACGATTAGACTTTGGATATCTTTGGGTCATGGCCCCGCAGGTAATACCTACACCTCGCTGTACAACCAGCAGGAGATTCTCTTTCATGCTCTCTTCGTAGAGGCCCGGGAGACGGTGATGTGGTTCAACACGATGCGATCATAGTGTGATCAGTGTGTGATCATTTCTGATCCAAAAGGTGATGTAGATGTAACCTTGATTATACGTCTGGGCAAATTATAACGACCTGACTGCGACCTCACTGGAAATCATAGTTAGTAAGGGGAATCATCCCCAAATGGCCTTAATTCAGATTAGTGAATTATTATAATTTGCCCAGGTATATAATATATAATATGACTATGATACTATACCTATACATGATCCTTCATACATCCTACATATACCTAGTATATTAATCCTACAACTGGGGGTTTTCTAGGGGAATCCCCAGCCTGGTTGTTGCTGGGGTACCAGGTCTCGGAGGCGAAATCCTTGTTGGAACAGGCCTGCCTGGTGTGCCAAGGAAGGCAGGGACCATCAGGGACCGCAGGGACCCAAAAACAGTCGTTGCATGGGGCAGAAAATCGACCTGGGGAGGAACTGGACATATCTTCTGAAATAGGAGCAACATGGAGCAACTCCATCCAAATCATCCAATGCATTTTTCTACCGTAAAACATGGTAAAGAGCTGGATTCTCTTGTTTTCGCGAGTTGAGTTTGGATCGGATCGTGGCGTTTTTCTCAGTAGAAACCGTGATTTATTTTTTGGTTTTGGTACCCTTAGTTGGAGCTATGGTGTTTGACATACGCATTTCCTGTTGATGAGGTTTAGGGTGCCTAGAAGTTTCAACCAGAGGTACAGTGAGTCACCAAACTGGCTGTTTGGACCTTCCAATGGAACTCGTTCCCTATGTGTTTTATTGGACGCTGGTAGTTGAAATACATGTTTTTCGCTGGTGCCCATGATTGAGGCATCCAATTGATAGCTGAAGTCTGATTGTAAAAAAAACAATATATATATACATAGTATATTATACATATTATACATATGATATATGATATATGTATATATATATATATGATACATATGAGATATGTATATATATATATAACGCATCCTTTTTTCCGACACTGATCCGCCAGAACTCCTTTCCATCCCAGAAGTCGGTCTCAAGTCGGTCGGTTGATCCCCCCAGGCCTTTTTATCCAAAGATGTTGGCAACTGAGCTGAGTTTATGCCGCGGAAAAGCTCGCTGGTCACCACTGGTCACCAGAGGTAAACAGCTAAAATTTCGCTGGTAGATAAAAATTGGTGATATAAAACCAGCTGACAATGATGTAAACCATTGTAAAGATGTAAAGCCTATCACAAGCCATAGCTAATTTTATCAGTTGGGTCTATCTATTGACCTGATTTATGGAGGGCCATTTATTGTTGGGCATGTCACATTCACGACAAACAGTGGTTCGTCCGATCGATGTTTGACTATGACGTCGGGTTAGATCGTTGGTCGATGTTCTAAGGATAGCATCAGAGACGCTTGGTCCCTGCAGACAGGGGGAATGGCTGGTGAGGGTTTCTTGAACCATTGGGTTTAACCCGAAAAGAACATGGATTATGCTTGGTGATGAGATAGCTTTGCCGGCCCCGCATCCGGACCACCAAGAGCCTGGTGCTTGTAGGTCCAACAGCACGGTGAAGCTCCACTTGTTGTGGACAACTTAAATCTATAGAGACCTCACGGGCCGAACTCACTGGAAAATTTGATTAGGAAGGGGTATCATCCAAACATGTCTTTTTCTAGCTTGCGAATCATGATTGACCTTGATTTTCGCATATTTTGATTGGGTCCTCCCCAAAGGATCATGTAAACATATGTAAAATCTCTAAATGCTCATCAACTTATGATTGCAGCAATTTATGCACCAGGAGATATAATTTTTGAACAGATCCTTTGCCCAAAATCCACCCGGCCCAGCCTTCCCGACTTGGATTCTGGATCCAAAAACCTGAGGTCTATCCCATGCTAGCCGGTTGACATGACATGACCATGATTCATAAGCACACCAGGATAGATATATATATATATATACACGATTATATACGTATATATGTATATATAGATAGAATTATATAGAGTTATGTACCAGTTGATGATCTATTCCAAGTGTTCACCTCATTCCAACAGAATATAAGAGAATATAAGTCACAGATGATGCATAATGATTAATTATGAATTATGAACTTTTCGAACTTATAGCTGATTGTCCTATAGCCCTATAGTTTGATAGTAAGAAATGGAATCCCCCATTGCCAAGGTCAGAATGCAGTTTAGAATGCCAGCATTTGTAAATCCCTGTGTATAAATCGATACGAAACGCGTTTGTTCGTGAAGAGATCACGATTTCTGTTGGAGAAACCTAATTTTGGTCATCCCCTTCAGGTGGCGACTGGCATATCCCCATGAAAAACAGCCCCCAATCTTAGATCATCTAATCCCAAACATCTGAGAAGTGGCAAATCTATGAACTTTAAACTTAATATATCAAATCAATATAGTAATAGTATAGTAGAATGTTTATATCACAAAAAACGTGAGTAGGAAAAAACAACGCCATTTTCTGATTTTCATTGATTTTCCACACTTTTTTTGGGGTGACCGGCCGGGATCTGCCGGGATGCCTGGCCCCAAGGATTACGTCTCCACGGACCTTCGTCGCCTGGATGTGGAGCCAGCGGAGTTGCTGGCGAATCGACCCATGGACGACCCCTTGGAGCCGCTTGGAATGGGGCGTTTGGGATAAGACTTGGGGAAAAAATTGGGAAAACTGGATGGTTTTTTGATGTTTTATGATCTGAAAAATGGCATGTTTCATGATGTTTCATGGATTTGTCATCGAGATATAGTGATGTTTGAGTTTGTTGTTGTTTGGATATCAACATCAAACCATGGATTTATCTCCGAGGTCTGGAGATCAACATTTCATTTGGCCTGCCTTTTAGCGGCGTTCTCAGGTACATCCTCTACGCTACGGAGCTGCAGAAAGATGGGGCGCAGGATTTCACATGGAAAGAGGCGCTTTTCTAGGCCAAAACAAAAACTGCAGATTTGGGGTACCATGTTGCCTCATGTTTAGTATTAATTACCCTTTGGCAATTTAACGCAACTATAGACACTGGTGCATGCAGTTCCATGTAATGCACCTATTAAACATGGTGATTTTCCATAGCTGTCACCTATACAAATGGTGAAATGGTGAAATGGAGATATGTAATTAAGATTTATTGAACAACATCAAACATGTCATATACCTATTCATAAAATACCTATGAACATATTTAATGGACATATATATCATGATATATCATAATATATCATAATATATCATAATATAATATAATATAATATAATATATCTATTAAACATGGTGCTTTCATCCTTGTTTTAAACGCTGAATTCCCCGAAAGTTCACCACATTTCACCACCCATCGCCGAGGCTACGTCCGTGGGGGTGTCTCGACTCATGGATTCGGTGGGGTTTCTGTTTTCGTCACCAACATTTTAAGATGATTTTAAAGTGTATACATGATTTATACATAATATATATATATATATAATTATATATATATAATGTATGCGGGCATTTTTTGAAACAACTTACCACAATTTGAGGTAGTAATTTATCACTATTTTGGGGGGACGCACCAAGTAACCGGGGTTGACCAAAAACATGGGCACACAATCAGGGTTGCTCCAACGAGTTGTAGGTGAATGCTTGCCGAAATGGTTGATTTTACCAAATGTTGCCTCTATACTTGGCCAATGTCCCGCCCAAAAGTATTTGGGGTGTTGGGAACAACCCTGACAATGGATACTGAAGCATCCAATCTTTGGGATGATGCGAATGCCCAAAAATTGTGTACTGATTTGTTTTGATTGCTCATATCATTTTATATCCATGCTCTCTTAATTTCTTACCGGTCTGAGATAAATGATGGCAAATGCTTCACATCGAGACCTTTCCATATGGGTCTATATAATATGGTCTATATAACAGTCATGATCTATTTAATCTATTTCGCACTCATACTTGCAGGGGGAAATCTATGGAATTCTCCAAATTCAACCAACCGCAATCTACACATCTTTCCACTTCCCACGGGCTTCGCCCAGGTTCCATCCATCATCTACGACACCATTCGGGACCTACGGCAGGCCAGCACCACTTGCAAAGATGTGCGCTGCGAAAGCCTAGTGCAAGCATTTGTCGTGACCATGTGCATATAAATCACAATAACTATCAAGAAATCACAAAGGGTGCTTTCGAAAATATATTGCGAGATCACACTAGTTACTATCGCAATGTGTGAAATAGGGGCTACTGTACCCTAGATCAATCCAAGTCTATGACCATTTTCGTATTGAAACCATGGTGACTTCGGGATTTTGGGGGTACACTCCAGGCCCGTGGGCAGCGCTTGGGTGCCATGCAATGCAAGCTGCCGGCGATCCATTTCGTGCACCTTGGAGCCAAACATGTGACAGTTTCACCAGCAAAAGGTGGGGTTAGCATGGTTTAGACAATAATGAAGTACAATACCCTCCGGTAATCGAACATAGCAATATTAGCAATTGGAAATCCACCATTTATAGTTGATTTTCCCATTAAAACCTCCATTCATGGAGGACGATTTCCATTGCCATGAGAGGGTATTCATTACCTTGTTAGAAGGTGTCAGGGGTGCTTGGGCACCCACAAGTTTTGTCACAACCAGGCGGCAGAGTCGGCTCATTTTTCAGCATCAAGATATAGCCAGGGTGATTTCACTACCACAAATTGGGATATAAATGGGCCCTTAAAACTATGGTATAGTTAACTGTGGTATATCCCAATCAACAGTGGTATAATTAATAACTAGTGGTATAATAAATTTGTATAACTACAGTGGAATATACAAGTTTCGTATATCAAACTGTGGTATAATACAAGAATCTTCTCCCCTTCCCCTTGCTGCCAATAGTGCCGTCCGGAGGGGTCGGCGGATATATTATATAACTATGGTATACTATGGTTAATTAAATATATATGAATATATATCCACAAATAAAACTGGAACTGCACTGCACTCCCAAGCACAAATCAGCTAAACTCCCTAGAAGCCTGGAACCTGCTGTTGGGTTGCAAAGCTGGGTTAATGACACATTGTGACCCGTTGTGAAAATCCCTGCCAACCAGTATGTATACATAGGGATGACAGAGGGCTGAGTATCTACTAGAAGTGATGTGTTTTTTTTTTTAACGGATCATGTGAGGTACCATGAACACTGCTCAACTGCTTAAAAATAGTTTCGGCCATGATGGGCCATGAAGCTAGTTGACGGATAAGTGGGTTATGCTAGTTATGCTGTCTACAGTTCACTGTCCCAGTTACAAGGATTCATGCAGCTACCCTCCAGCAATTTAACCAGGCAATGGAAAACCGCCCATCACGATGATTCTCCCGTTCCAAGGAGGGAATTTCCTGCCAAATTGCCAGAGAGTACTTGGGGGTGCAGTTCCAATTGTAAGATTTTAAAAGTAGATATGTAACCATAGTTATAGGGGGGCCATATCCCAACTCAGGGTAGTTATATAATGTCCCACCGTTATAACCATGAATTACCCAAAGTGTAAAATAGTTATAGGTGGTTATATCATATGGAGTTTTCCTAAGTCATGGGGGTACCCCCAAAACATCCAAGTCATGGATGACCATGACTTAGTATTGAAACAACCATAGTGACTTCGGGATCCACCATTGACGGAACTCCCCATGCCCATATCTCTCTATATATAATTGTATACTAAATAAATAAATAAATAATATATATATATTATATCATATATATCATATATATAATTACATATACAGTATATATATATATACATATATATATACATATATATATATATATATCAATTTATGGTATTTAGTTGAGAATCTCTCATCCCATGGCTATCCCCACTTTATCTCTGGCCCTAGGTTGCTCTACGTTTTGGGCATCCTGGAACTCATGGCATTTCCGCTGCTGGGCGCCGGAACGTTTTCCATGGCGCCCGATGAGAAGATGCTTGCAGACATCTGCTGGTGGAATGTGAATGGGCAGATGATGCACCATATATATATATGCAAATATATTCTATGTAGATACGTACATTCTTTAGATTGTCATTTTTTCATACACGTCAGTGTGGTA
>Ga0126342_10021508_pt1 | contig 10748 bp, 6 predicted proteins | sample Cyp1metagenome_FD_92528 | JGI IMG/M metagenome (GOLD analysis project Ga0126342, IMG submission 92528) | Coral microbial communities from Lord Howe Island, Old Settlement Bay, Australia - Cyphastrea 1 metagenome | ecosystem: Host-associated > Invertebrates > Cnidaria > Coral ... | reverse complement strand
GTAACATTATAATATATATATACATAATACTATATAAATCACACACACACAAATATATATAATATAACATAACATAACATAACACAATATGATATGATATAATATAATATAATGTCATATAATATAATATAATATAATATAAATAATATAATATAATATAATATAATATAATGTAATATAATACACATATGTACAGCCATTCCACAATTCCGCAACTTGAGGGCGGGCAAATGTCAGGGTTGCAGCGAACATTTTAGCTAAGTCCAATAGGTCGTGGACATCTGCTGGTCAGCTAGGCATGAGGAAAGCATCCAAGCTGATACCCATTGAGCCTAGATGTGTTGGCAGTGGCTCAACATATTCTCAAAATGGCTTGCCCAAGGATGAACAGGTTTGTTAGTGGGTAAAACAATTTCAAAAACCATCAGAGGTGGTGTGGTTAGCATTCCCAGTGCTGGTTTATGGCATGGTTTTACTCACAGAGCATCCTATTTTGGGGTCATCATTTGGAGCACTAGCTCCAATTCAGGGTGTCAAACTAGCTCGAAGCCAAGGACAACCACAAGATGCCCTGTCAGCCGTATCTCCCTCCCTTCTGCAATGACACGGGAGAGTTGTACTGGGCACTGGTCTCAGATAGGGAGGATTGGTTGTCGGCCACATTGAGAGGTCTGGGCGTGTTTTTCTTCCCAACTGCTGCATCAATTTGGAGGTTTCCTAAGTCATCGGGGTACCCCAAATCATCAATTTTCATCAGATTTTCCCTAACAAAAACCATCCAGCTATTGGGGTACCCCCATTTATGGAAACTCCCATTTATGTGAGGAAATCCTTCATCCGCAGGGTTGGGCTACGAAGTGAAGTGCCCAGAAAATCGGGCTGTGTCAATTTTCTGTCGTTTCAACACCTAGGAAGATGAACAGTAAACTGACCAGTAAAGCGAGAAATTTCACCCAAATGGTACCCAAAGTCATAAGTCTGGTATAGCTGGATGGTGTTTCCCCCCCAGTCATATGATAGTTTCATAGGTAACAAACGACCCATCCCCGTACACTCCTAGGATTCGAGAAACAATGTGGGGCCCCCGTTCGAGCTCGCGTTTAGTTGAGATATGGCTGTGGCTGAATTCTATGGTTTATGGTAGATACAACGAACTAGTTAATAGGGTTTATAAACCAACAAACATCACTGGGGGGCCCCACATTGTAATAATATGTAATAATCATGGAACATCCTATTATGTATATATATATATATATTGTTAATATGGGGGTTAATAAATAAATAAGTATATATATATAAATACTGTATATATATATATACTGTGTATATACATATATATATACTGTGTATATATATATGTATACATCCTATATCTATAATAATGGGGGTTAATCTTTCTGTTATAAAGCAACATTCACGTTTAACTGGGGGGAGCAAGTTCCGGTGGGTCAGATCCTAAGGTGAACCCCTTTTCCTTTCCCATGCTCTTCCGGGACTACTCGCTGCTCGGCCTTGTAAGGTTGGTGAGGGTGAGGAGTCCTGAATTGCAAAATCATCATGGGTTATATATATATATATGTTTTAATGTATATATATATATATGTTTAAAACTGTTTTAATACGTTTTAATATGTTTAAATGTGTTTTAATGTGTTGTAACATGTTTTAATGTGTTTTGACGTGTTTTAATGTGTTTTAACGTGTTTTTATATAAGGTCGGTCATGATGTGGATGATTTGGGGTAATTATCCCCCAGGACTGGACGATCACCATATCAGCATTTTTTTTGTGGTTAAATCCCATTAAAAGCACCATTTATAGATATTTAGAGTATGCCCAGGGATTCATATTCCATAGTTAAACCCATATTGTTTGGTGATGAAATACCATTAACTAGCATTATTATACCAATTATCCCATAGAAATCACCATTTATAGCAACACAATTGTATGTGTATATTGGTGTATATATATATACATGTATATGGTTATAAAATTATTATCCATATCTATTGGTTAATGGGAACTATATCCATATATCTAACAATATCTAACGATACTGTAATTTTTCAACCCTCGATGCCATTTTTGATTCTTCCGTTGGCATCCCGAGAGAGGCCGCAACTTGAAGGGTAAGATTGAAGATAGTCATGAACGATACATATATATATAACTATATATATAATATGTTATATATACTCCTCTATTTATATATGTATTATGTTATATATATATATCATATATTATACATATCTATATTGTGTATATAAAGTCTAGCTTAAATTTTTAGGGCAGACGTTTAACCGTTCCAAACACCTCTCCTCTCCATTGGCGCCGTCGGCGCTCAGGTTGATGTATCCCAACTACACCGACGTTGAGCAGAGCCTAGGCCTGTAAACATAGGAAAAAAATCCTCAGCCGGAACCAGGTCAATCTTGGATGGGTAGAAACTAATCCTTTAGTCTTTTGGTATCAATGATATTATCTACGTTCACCAGCTAAGAATTCATTTTTTTGCAGGGTATCCAAGATTGGCCATAAGAATGTTGGATTTATCATGTGGTGTTTACCACATTTCATATACCTCCAATTTTAAGGAAGGTTTCAATCCCACTCATTTAACTGGTGAAATAAGGGGGTTTGTTAATGAAATTGGGTGAATCCCACATTCAAAATCAAGCTGGTCAGGCTTCTTGGGCCTTGAAAGATTCAACCTTCAGGTTGTGCTTTCTGCGTGGTCATGCTTTTAAGCCACAAGATTCTCCAAATTTGGAGCCCTAAAATGTGATTTGTGCCCAATTTGCTGATTTAGAATCTTATCAACTTTGCTTTGACCAAGTCAAATCCGAATTCCTGTCCTTGGTTTTAGTCGGCTCCGCACTTTTTTCCACTCTCTGTGCTTTCAACATGCTAGACCTTTTTTTGATCTATTTAGCTTCTGTCATGGCTGCTCCATAGTTCTTCAAAGCTGGTGAAGCCAAAGGCTTGATTGGAAGGGTAGTCCGATACCCAGTGTCCCAGTTTTGGTGAAACATATCCTGTTTGACTTGACGAAAGATAGCCATGAATTCCTTGGTGACTGCTATTTGTAGATGAGGTAGCCCTAGTTACCTTGTTCCTTCTTGCTATCATTTCTATTGCTTCATGTCCCGGTTCATATGGCTATGAACCAAACTTGGGCGCCCACAAAATGGAATAGTTTACTCATAGTCATGCACAACATCATGGTGGTTGATGGATAGTACGTAAAGTTATGCCAACTGGTTTTCCATATTCAATGAAGGCAACGGAGCAAACACATATGGAACCCTGTATCATCAACCATGCAGTAGTTTTGGTTGATGATACAGGGTGACCTAGGCCATTCTCCAATAAATGGACATAAAGACGGGTAGATCACTTTCCTAGAACCATGTCTTTTCGTAGCCACATTAGTTTTCTAGAGGGTAAGCTTTCCCATAATAATAGTAATAATAATCATCATATCATAATATATATATATATGTATACACAGTATATATATATATATATATGATCCTTCGCATCGTGGTTAAAAACGACTAAGGTTGTTTCTGCCGTAGTTTTTGGGCTTAAGGGTTGTATGGCAGACCACTCCTATATTGAGGGAGTAGGTCGCAAGTGCGCTTGTAAATTGTGCTTGTCAGTGGAGCGGTTGACCAAAGAGCTCACTGATCCTGTGCTGCCCCAGAGTTTCAAGGAATTCTATCTTGTGAAGTTTCAAGGATTTGTCTTGGAGCTGTTAGATCACGCTGAGCTCGAGAGGAGAAGAGTGTTGTCTAGCGCTCCTGGACAGAGGGAGTTGAGTGCTCCTGTGGCTGAGGGAGTTCGTGGTGCAGAAGAGGAGGCGCCCCCTGACGAGGCGTTAGAGGCCCTGAGGATTGATAAAAGTTTGCCCGCCAAAGTAGGAGTTGAGACCAGAGCAGCAGACAGAAGTTCTGAGAAGAAGTCTCCCGGACGTGCCAAGGTCCTAGAGGGAGGGGAATCAGCTCTTAAAGACAAGAAGGCTAAGAAGGCAAAGAAAGAAAAGAGTGAAAAGAAAAAGAAAAAGAAAAGAAAGAGTAGATCGAGAAAGAAAAGCCCGAGGAGCAGTTCTAGAGGCAGAGAAGACCGTCATCGATCTCGGAGGGAGGATTTGTCTCCTGTTCGACACTCCCGGCGTGAGCCTGCGGGAGAGAGGGAGGACCCTCCTAGGAGGGAGAAAGAAGACAGTGAAGCCTTAGAAGATTGGGAATCGGAAGAGGAGGAGGCCGATCCAGAGGTCGCGGAGAGGTCTGAAGAGAGGGGGCGTGAGCGCAAGGTGAGGCCACGCTCTCGTTCCAGGTCTCCTGTGGTTCGCCCTCATCTTTGTGACCTCGCTCCGAAGGCAAGGCCCTTGCCACCTCCTCCTCGGCCGCCCTCTTGGAATTGGAATTGGGGGCGTCCTTGGAGCTATAGCTACAGAGAGGACGCAGACGAGCGCAAGTCGAAAGGTGTCAAAAAGAGAGACCGCCAAAGAGATATCCGACAAGCCGGGGGATTAGCGCGGTGGCATGCCGCCAAAGCTGCGCCTTCGACCCGCCGCTAATCTTGGTGGCGGGCGTCGAGGGAGAGCTAAAGCAAAAGCTCTCCCAAAGGCCGCAGCAAGACCGGCTAGGAGGAGACCCGCAGCAGAAGAAGAGGTGCAGAAAGGCGTGGTTGATTTGACTTGGAGGAGCCTATCAGCTGAGCAGCTAGCTAAAGAAAAGAAGCTGGTCTTTGCGGGAGGCTACTGGGACTCCTTGGCCAGGTTTGCTGGGCACATTGAAGGCTGGTATCTTGACGCCGGCGAGAAGTATCTCAGCGTGAAAGTGGGAGGAACCCAGCACGAGGGCCTCCTGAGGTACCTTTCGGGACAAAGATCCAAAGTGGTACAAGTCCATTGCTGCCCAGATCCTTGTCCAGCCCGAGTATGGCGGGACGGTCTCATCCATTTGGACAAGGTGACGAGGCCTGCAGCCCCAGAAGAAGCATGGATGACAAATGCCATGGAGGTACTCCCACCAGAGAGGGAGTTAGAAGAGGACGAGATGGGTCGTATGAGGGAAGACGCCAAGAGATTGGGCTTGGTACCTCCCGCCAGGGAGGCGCGATCCAGGAGCAGGCGGAGGAAGAAGAGCGCAGAGCGGACAGAGGGAAAGATCAAAGAGGGCGAGGAGACGAAGGAGAAGTCTGGGGCAAAGGCAAGTCAGAAAAATGTGGAGGACCTGTTCCGTGGAACGGGACTAGATCCAGACCCGCAGGTAAGGAAAAAGATGATGAGGAGAGGAAAGCGACTGGCAGAGAAGAAGAAAAAGAAAAGACGGAGGAGATCCAAGAAGAGCTCCCGGGGGGGGAGTACCTCAACGTGCTCGACAAGCGACAGCGCATCCTCAAGCAAAGGGGCCAGCAAAGTAGCCAGCGACAGTCTGTTCACCGAAACAACAACAGTCAAGAGGTTGGCTCGGGAACTCCCGGGGGTTCTAGCTGCCAATTGGATGGAAGACTGCAAAAACTACCTCCTAAACTCCCAAGGGATGGTCTGGAGTTCGGGGGAGGGTCAAGTTCAGCCGTTGGCGGTGCAGTTTTACCGGAGTCAGATGGCGCAGAAGCTTTCTGGCCCCATGGCCAGGGAGTACTTGACGCTGACCTTTCTCATGGACCTACTGGTCCAAGGTCGAGCGGCGGAAGCAATGGACGTCGCATGTCAGCGGGCGAAGAGTCTGGCCTCTACGGGGTCGGGAATTCATTATACCATTTCCCAACAATTGGAAGTGGTACCGGTGGACAAGCTGCACCCGGCCTCTCTGGCCGAGACCCAAGAGGCAGCCCGGGCGATGAGACAAGAGGAGAGGGTCTTTCAGCAAGCGACAAGGACACCCCGAGATTGGCGGCAAGCTCCCAGCAGGGAGACAGGAGGAAAAGATGGCAAGGGACGCGATGGCAAGGGAAAGAAAGGAAAAGGCAAAGAAGGAAAGGGCAAAGACGAATCCAAAGGGCATCAAGCAGAGGCAAGGAAAGGCTGAGAGAAGCAGTAGAGGCGCATGCTCCTGCCGTGGGGAGTGAAAAGTGTAAGAGGAGTAAGTCTCCCCAGCTGGGAGGTGAGGAGAGCCCGCATATCGAGTTGAAAGGGCCCGCTGAACCTTACAGTGAGGGAGCATCTAGTAAGAACGGGCTCCTGCAGCGGCTTGGGATTTGGTTGGCACGCCTTGACCAATTTAAACTGGCCGAGGGAAGCTTGAAGCAGGCTGTGCAGGATGAACTTCTTTTTAATTCAGTGCAACCTAAGAACCTTCAAGACGTAGGAGATGTAGTGCTTCGGTGTTTATGGTTGATTCGTTGCAAGCTTTGGCCCATGGTTGGAGACCCAAACAGTTCTTTAAATACGGTGCCTCCGACTGACATCAAGCATGATGCTCCGCGTCTTGAGGAATGGCTTGCAGCCACTGGCATGGCACTTAATCACCTGTCAGGAGGGAGTGAGCCGCTCGACTCCGGATTTTTCAGCGTGAGTCCAAGAAAAAAGGGGCTCGAGGTGCAGCTGCAGAGGTTTGATGTTTGGGATTTGGAGTTTGAAGCGGAGAATTTTGAGGGTTTCTTTCAGAAAAAAGGAATTGACTATTCAGGTGAAGAAGTAAAAGTAGCTCAGCGAGTTGTTTGGAAAGCAGTTGAACACTCCTTGCCGGAAGGAGTAGGAAGCCTTGAATTGGAGCAGTTTTGCAATTTAGGTACGCAATTTTACATCAACAATTTTCAAGACTTTTTGCTTCCCCTTGAAAGTATCACTTCGGGCAAACCGCCGCGAGTGATGGTAAGTGATGATCAGTGGCGTGAGGTCTGCCAGGGCCTAGTTAAGCACAAAGTGTGTTGTTACTTGCCGTTGACTGAAGTTTTTCAGGTGAACAACGAACCCGTCCTTAACGGGCTTTTTTCTGTGGGAAAAAACGAGTGGGTTGGAGACTCGGAATCACAGAGATTAATCATGAATTTGGTTCCACTGAACCGCATTTGCAAAAGCCTTCGATCTGACGTTGGCACGCTACCAGCATTGCCAGCAATGAATAGCTTCCTGTTGGAAGATGGAGAATGCCTTGTCTTGAGTTCGGAAGACATTAGGTGTTTTTTCTACCTATTCAAAGTTCCGTCCAGCTGGGTAAGATTTCTGGCATTCAACCGGCGTGTCCCCAATGATCTCTTGCCTGCGCATTTGCAAGGGCAGGCTTGTGTCTTGGCCAGCCTTGTATTACCCATGGGTTGGTTAAATTCCGTGAGTATAGCGCAACACATACATCGGAATGTGGTCAGGAACTCTCTGGGGCGTTTGCCCATCCCGCGAGGAGGCGAACATGAGATCCGTAAAGATCGCCCCTTTCCCCTTGGGAAGAATCTTTTCCGCGTGTATCTGGATAATTATGACCAGTTGGAGGTCGTTGATTCAAAGTTGGCAGCTGTCCTGAAGGGGGAGCCGTCTGCTGAGGTCCTAGCCCTTCGGCAGGAGTACGAGGCTGTGGGATTGCCCCGGCACCCAAAGAAGGCGGTTACCAGAGAACTCAGAGCGGAGGTTCAGGGAGCATTGGTACTTGGAGATGTGGGAGTGGCTCTCCCGAAGCCTAGCAAGATCCTTCAATATATCCTTCTGTGTTTTGAGCTCCTGCGAAGGGGGGAGTGCAAGTTGCGGGAACTGCAGGTGGTAGTTGGAGGTTTTGTCTATTTCTGTCTGTTCCGGAGGCCGTTGCTGTGTGCGTTGAATCAGGTGTGGCGCTTTTGGAGGTGTTGAAAGGTTATCCTCCTGTCGTCAAGTTGCCCCTTCCGGACTTGGTAGTTGAAGAGCTGGTCAGGTTCATAGCGTCGATTCCCTTGGCCCAGCTCAACTTCAGGACGCAAGTTGAGGACGTGGTCACCTGTAGCGATGCCTCCCAGCAGGGAGGAGGAATTTGTTGCAGCACAGGTCTTACAGCGTATGGCAGCCGGGCAGCGCTTTCTCCTGTGCAGGGAGATGTGCCCGAAATCCATGATTTTGAACAGGTGCTGACAATTGGGTTGTTTGACGGTATTGGCGCTTTGCGCCTAGCATGTGACAGGTTGAACATTCCCATTGCAGGGCATATCAGCATTGAAAAGGACCCCCTGGGCAGGAGAGTTGTGGAAGCTAATTATCCCGACTCCACAGTGCATGATGATGAGACCACGGTGGACAAAGAGATGGTCCAAGGATGGGCCCTCAAGTACAGCAACGTGGCCCTCGTCCTGATTGGCGCAGGGCCCCCTTGCCAGGGGGTTTCAGGGCTTAATGCCGACAGGCGAGGTGCCTTGCGTGATCATCGTAGTTGCTTGTTTAAGGAGGTTCCTCGAATTGAGGATTTGGTGAGGCATTGTTTCCCGTGGGCCCGGGTTCATCTATTGATGGAGAGCGTGGCATCAATGAGTGAAGGTGACCGCGCAGTGATGTCTGAGGCAGTGAATCTGGCTCCCTGGAGCATTGACAGCCTAGGCTTGACTTTGTGCCGTAGATCCAGGCTATATTGGGTCACTTGGGACCTCCTGGGTGGGGAGGACATTGAATTGCACTTGCCGGAGCCTGGTAAGGTCGGACAAATATTGTTTGGTGGTCATGCAGACCCTAACCACTTGTTGGAAGCCGGCTGGGAGCTGGCTGGGCCAGCTTTGCCCACTTTCACCACAGCGCGACCCTCTCCTGTCCCTGGGAGACGACCGGCAGGTTTGGACAAATGTAGCCTTGCAGAGCGCCACAGGTGGGAGGAAGACGCACACCGTTTCCCTCCTTATCAGTATTGCCACGCAAATGGTCTGGTCAATAAACAGGGAGCGTGGCGAACTCCTTCAGTCAATGAGCGGGAGGTCCTCATGGGTTTCCCTAGAGACTACACAGCTCATTGCAGGCCCAAAAGCTATCGCGTCGGCAAAGATTTTGAAAATGAGCGCCTTACTTTGATTGGTAACTCCTGGCAGGTGGGAGTGATTGTGTACCTTGTCTCCTGTTTGCTGTATCCCTTGGGGCTTTGTGAAAAACTGGGAGCTGAGCAAATTCGACAACTGTTGCGTCCGGGGTGCGGCCGGAACTTGCAAACAGTACTTTTGAACCCTCCCTTGAGACAGCTTGGAAAGGCTCCTGCAATTGAGGGGAGCAGACATTTGGTCAAACGCATGTTGGGCGTAATTTCAATCAAGGGGGAGGACCTTCTCCTACAAGCAGCAAATGAAACTCAAGTCCGGTATCACAGACTTCGTGCCAGCGTCCCATCGCGGTTATGGCGCTGGCGTGAGATTGCTGCGTGGCAGTGGGAGGGCTCTCCTGAGCATATTAATAGTTTGGAATTGCGTGCCATCTTGACTACAGTCAAATGGTGGGTGAGCAAAAGAAAGAGTACCAATGCCAAATTCCTCCACCTTACGGATAGCTTGGTGTGTTTACACGCGCTTACTAGAGGAAGGACATCAAGCCGACGCCTGCGGCGTACCCTAATGCGCATCAACAGCTTCCTATTAGGTGCCGACCTTCACCCCGTCTGGGGTTACGTGCATACATCACAGAACCCGGCGGATAGATCCAGCCGCCGGGCACGGTACGTCAAGAAGAAATGGCTAAAAGCAAAAGACATCTAGAGGGTCGCACTAAGGAAGCACGCGCGCGCATTAGGAAAGACATTGGTACTCTAAAATCGCTCACCGTACAACCGCAAACTCGTAAAAGGTATGATGACGCTCGTAAAAGGTTCTACGTCTTTTTGAAAAAGGAGGGTATTGAAATTCCCAAAAAGAGGGAACAGTTTGATCTCATCCTGGCTGAGTATCTGGAATTTTTGTGGGCCAATGGGGAAGGGCGCGGTTTGGCTTCTGATACAGTTGCTAGTCTTCAGGATTTTGACCCTCGGCTGAAGGGACAGCTCAACTTGACGTGGCGGCTGCTCAAGACTTGGGTTATTAATGAAATACCAAGCCGCGCACCCCCCCTTCCTGAGACAGCTTTGTATGCCATGGTGGGATGGAGTTTATTCAAAGGACATGAACAGTTTGCACTCAGTCTGCTAGTTGGATTTTATGGGCTCCTGCGCACGGGGGAGTTGTTTGACTTGCGTACATCTGCGGTCTATAGTGCAAACCCTTGTAAACCGGCTATTCTGTCCTTAGGCTTGACTAAGTCAGGCAAACGCGCAGGTGCGGCCGAAAGCGTAACTATCCATGTGCAAGATGTTGTGCATCGTTTGTACCATTGGAAAAAATCCAATACTCCGCAGACCCCGCTTGTACCCTCATCTCATCGCTGGCGGGATCTGTTCAAACGATGCCTCTCTGAGCTGAAACTTGAAGAGTTTCAGTTTAGACCATACAGCCTGCGTCGCGGTGGCGCAACTTTTTGGTTTGGTAAACATGGAAGTTTTGACAAGCTACTTACTCAAGGTAGGTGGCAGGCCGCACGTACCGCGCGTATTTATTTAAATGAGGGTTTGGCCATTTTGGCTGAACTCAAGCTCCCATCAAAACATCTCAAACCAATGGTGAACGTCTATCTTAACGCTGCCCGCTCCTCTGCCGAAAAACTTGAGCAAACTCCGGTGGAGTAGGACTGGGGGACGTGGATATATGTTTTTTTTTCCCTTGATTTTTGAGCGAATCGGTTTCACGGTTAGGTGTTTTTGTTTGACCAGTAAAAATGTGTCTGAGGCTTAGGTGAATCTCGGCAAGGCGAGAACCTAAGGGACACGAGGGGC
>Ga0126342_10021507_pt1 | contig 10749 bp, 14 predicted proteins | sample Cyp1metagenome_FD_92528 | JGI IMG/M metagenome (GOLD analysis project Ga0126342, IMG submission 92528) | Coral microbial communities from Lord Howe Island, Old Settlement Bay, Australia - Cyphastrea 1 metagenome | ecosystem: Host-associated > Invertebrates > Cnidaria > Coral ... | reverse complement strand
TTCTTCTGACTCTTTCTCTTCTACTCTTCTCTCTTCTAATCTTTCTCTTCTCTCTGCCTCTGCCCTGCTCTGCTTTTCATCTGTCCATACTGTCGGAAGTTTGACTTCTAAACTTCCTTCGATTATACTCGTTATTGTATTATATTTTGCATTTCAAACATTGCCACTGTGGTCGTACTGTCCTCCTGTCCGTTTTGCCGAGGTGCGATTTCAGTGCATTTGTTGCGGCAGACCAAGCTGCTGAGGCAGCGGAAAAGAAGCCTCCCACGGCCTGCCAAACGTTTCTATGATGCATTGTAGAGATGCATGAAATTACGTGCAAAATGAAGCAACTGTGTTGGGGCTGGCCAGATAAGTAGAATCTTTTGCACAATACCAACTGGGGTTTTATTATACATTATTTCTCATGAACACGTCTCTCCGAATAGCATCTCTTGTGTACTTTGCGTATCTTTGCGTCACTTGACACTTGTCACGCCGCATTTCAGAATTCAAAATACCAGGAACTGAGGTCTGGCCAGCATTGAAGCAAATGATTGTGGCAAATGAAATGCTGTTGGTCGCAATAAGCACACCGGAAGGGATGATGAAGAATGCAACTGCGAACCTCGCGACGAGGGCTGCGAGATCGTGGAGTGGCCATGTCTGCAATCCACTAACTAAGAACTCGCAGCAAAACCATGGCAGATCATGGCAGATCGAAGGCTGGATTCATAGAACCACGAGCATAACATGACGGGAGCATTGGAGCAATTTGCAGAATTTGCAGTTTCATGAAATACCGGGTGAAGCTGGTGTGAAATCATGTCTCTGTCAGTTGGTCTGTGAGCCCAAGCATCGAGAGGGAACAAACAATGTCAAACAAATTTGTCAAACAATGTCAGCAGCAAATCTTCAAGAAGTACGCCATATTCAAGTCATGTAAGCCTCGCGGCCTGATGCCGGACACGCTATGTCAGGCTATGTCAGACTGAAAGTGTATCAATGGATCAGCGGATCGGTGGCATCGGTGGATCAGCACAGCATCGTGGCGACTTCGACTCGCAGCAAACATTTTTGGCGCTTTGGGCAAGAGTCTTGGCTGGACCCTTTTTTCACAGCCAAACACCAGCCTGCAAATCGCAACATCTTCTTTCGGCACCACGCGCAGTCAGCACGTAGACATAGGGCCGCATACACCGCAAAAAGAAATGCATTTCGACTGAGACATCAATGACATTCAATGGCATCATAAATTTACGCCACAGCATATGGCAAAAACTGACATATTGCAAGAGACCCAGCAAAAGCGAAGAGGCGTATTAGATCGTAGAAGGTCCGTGGCCATGTCTTGTTCTCCTCAGAGTCGTCTGAAGCTGAAGGAGCATGGCTGCATGGTATATTATGGTATGCATTGTAAAATGTCGGAATGTCGAAAAAAATGCAATAAATAGGATGTTCATGGATGTTCTGGCAATGACAAATTGCAAGGGCAAAACTTCGGACTTGAAGAATGACGAAGCACGGTGCTGTCACGTGCTGTCATGTGCTTCGCGCTTGGGGATGCATCTGCCTTGGGGTCAACCTGTGTTTCTTTGTTCCTTCTCCATGTTCTCTTCATGTTCTGGGGACTTCCGTGTTTCTTAAAGCAAAGTCTCTGTGTTTCTTCAAGTTTCTTAGTTTGCTGGGACTCTGTCTTCTCAGCTTTCTCATTGGCAGCAATGCAGCTGCAACTGATGCAGTCGGCTTGTTCTCTCCTAGTAGCCAAGTCATAGGCTTTGTTGAGCCAAAGCCTTTGGTTTCAGAATGAACTCTACAATGAAGTCTATACATTTCCAAAACAATAATTCATTCGCACAGGTACTTGGACTTGGCTACTTTTACGGAGATCAACACTCAGAAAAGGAGAGATGGATAAGAAAAAGATGTAGTTCTGATGTGAATTCTGATGTGAGAGAACAAAACAATGAGGAATGTCACCGTCTAAGTCTAAATCATCTAATGCCACCAGCATCCATGTCTCACAAGGTTTGAATTACTGCGCGCAGTTATTGCCATTGCTGGTACTTGTCTCAGATGCCCTCTCGCTGTTCACAGAGGACCTGCAGCTGCGGTGAGCTGCGCTGCGACAACCCAACAACAGTTTGACATCTGAACGGTGAAAAAAAGAATGACATCTGACTCTGATTAATTCAGTGTTCATCCATTGTGTCCATCCAATCAACTCCAATTCAGACAATGCGATGGCAAATGGTTGACAAGACGGGGACAAAAGTGTCTTGAAGAGATGGCATAAAATATGGCAAAAAGGAACATGTGAAGTGAGGCAAAGGATGAAAAGGATGAACAGAGGACAGCAGTGGATACCCATGGCCAACTAAGACCAGAGATGACGAGAGAGCCGCAAGAAATTCGGCCGAAGCGGCAAATTTCCAGTGAGAAGTCGACTGGGCTCATCCGCCGCACAACATGTGCCAAAATATCTATCCTTGGTCGGTGCCAGTCACCGCATCTGGCTGCATCTGGCTGCATCTGGCTGCATCGCTGCCAAGCTTCCCCAAAGTTTCCGATACCGGGCAAGACAATTCCGTTGTCATCCATGCCCTCATCAATCTCAGTGGTAATGACCTGCGCACATCTGAAGTGAGAAGGACCAAGCTTTCTGCAACGCCGAAAAACATTATGGGAATCTGGAAATGTCTTGTTTCAGAATCTTGTCTTCTTGCGAACTGAGTCATGCATTCCAGCACTAACTTACATCTTGCTACTTGGGCAATTTTACAAACTTCTGTGATGAAACGTGGTGTGGTATGTCGAAAACACATTGAAAGCGCAAACTTGGTCAAAAAGAATGCAAACAAAAAAACAGAACACAAACCAATGGTGCCACACTTGTGGCAGCGGCACCTTTACGCCTGGGAAGCGGCTGCACACCAAGTTGATGCCTCCAGAAGCAAAAGCATGGAGATGTTTGGAAATCTTGAAAGCACCACAGAGCTTAGACATCAGATATATCAGATTGAGTATTGCAAAATATTGCAAAATGTGTACGAAATGTGTACTCGAAGATGGAGAGATTTCAGTGACTCCAACATCTCACTGACAGCCTTTGGCAGCCGCGATGATAGTGATCAGAATAATCTTCTCCTCCTTGACGTTCCGCAACTTTGTCAACACCTGGGACGTGCAGACTTCATGATAGTATCACAACCTTTCAGTGGACACCGGGTCAGACCATGGTTCATGGTCCAATAATGTGGGAGATCTTGTGGCACCAAGGGTGGACTATCGTTCGAAATGTTCGAATGGCACCTCGATGGCAGCGGCGCAGGTGTTTCCACTGGCCAGAATGGGATCCATGAGAAGCACATGTCGCTCCGCAATGTCATAAGGCAACTTCTCATAAAGCACATGCAAGCTCCTGCAATGCAGAAAATTCACACGGATGAAGACAAGCACTTGAAAGGAACATAAGGAACTGCCTTGTCTTTACACTGTCAGGCAACAAATCAGAGAGTTGGAATCAAAGTTTCGCCTTCCTCAACTTCCAAGGACCATCGACCACAAAGCAACAGCAAGCAACAGCACAGTGCACCTTTCTTTACCGACTTGATCGATTAGGATCTTCCCAATCTTCACCTTAGGATCACAAGGAGTCTGCCTTTCGTATCCTTTCGTTCCGCAGCCAGAGATGTTGGTCACTGCAAATAAACCTTTGAGTCCAAGCAATAAACATCAAAGACTGATGTGGCCGAACATGAAACAGATGGAAACAGATGGAAACAGAACACAGAAAGCCACAAGAAGATCAACGATGATCAACGTGAGAGCCGCTCCGAGAGCCCATTCAAATCGCTTCTCTTCCGTCACCAATGAATTGAGATGAAATGAGTAATGAAGCCAATGAAGCCACAGGCACCCCACTGCAGCATGTACGCAATGCGTTTTCCATGGCCTCTCCGGAACGAATGATGGAGACGCCACAGATTTTGCGGCTGAATTCCACGCCTGTGCCAGTGATGCCAGTGACTGTGTCGGATTCCAACACTTCCAACACTTCCAACAGATGCTGGAATGACTGGAATGACATGTCTCAACTGGATTTCTAAGTCATGGGGGTACCCCCAAAATCATTCGTTTTAAGTTTTAGATTGGGATTTTCCATTGTAGACCATATATAAGTTTGGGTACCCCCATGACTTAGGAAACCTCCAAGTTGATCAAATATCAGCTGAACTTTGACCCCCCCTCCTTGGTATGGCTCGCCCACCGGTGTTGTCACTTCAGTCTCTTGGAAGGGCAAATGTCCCAAGGCTGCTTCAACCACAAGGCGAATGATCCGGTCCGCATAGAAGGCAAACTCCTGCCATCTGGCCGTTTCTGTTGGGCTGGTTGCAGTACGAATTAGTGACCCGTTGTACTCATTTGTATCAAGACATAGAAAAGAATTGAAAAAATCAGAGATCTTCGGAGGTTCACGGTGCACGCAAGGCATCTGTCCTGTCGAGGAGTATCTCGTGATCGGATCTTTGTATGCATCCCACGAGTCTGCATGGTCGAGGGCATGACGTAGAGGTTTGTGAAAATGCGGAGAAGCTCATGCATACCTTCACAGATCTTCACAGATCTTCACAGATCTTCACAGAAGAAGAACGTGAGTTAAATGGAAATGCATAGTTCCACTTGAGTTAACATCCTCTTGAAGACACCGCTTTTCCACTGCCTGTCTACTTCAGCAACATCCAGTGGCCCACTTCAAGCAAACACACCGAAAAAAGTGGCCTAGTTTGGTCCGGATGTGCTGGGTGATCAGGTCAACTGCCACAGTGTTGCTCTCGCGCCACGGGACAACAACATCCTCGTGCCCAGACATTGAAACAACCCCCAATTGGATGGATAACTAAGGGGTACCCCCATGAGGAAAACTCCCTTTGGAAGAACATGAACCTCATTTTTTTTTGTCCCAAAAAAAGGGGACCTTCGAGTTCACGGCTGGGCAACCTCCCTGTGCCAAGCATCTGCATTGTTCCGGCTGGGCAAAATGTATTTCTCGAAGGAGGGTTTCACGAAACGAGTGTATTGTTGGATCACAGCCTCGACGTCCCGACCGCCTGGAGGGAAACATGGGACTTGGCACTGAAGACATCCCTATGCCTCGATGCTTTTGCCATGCTCTGAGCTCTTTATGCTGAAATTCTGAGCATGGAGAATCTTGGCTTTTTCTTTTTTTCTGCTATTTTTCTTTGTTTCAGCTGAACTGGGTGCTATCTTGCTGATGCTGTAAAGATCTTTCAAGTTTGTTTCAAGTCGTACGTGCCGAGTCACGCTCTACTGTGTCGCGCCGGATGCGACGGGCAAGGCGCACATCATCATCAGTGTCAACGAAGATCTTCATGTGACATCGCCGCAATGTCCTGACACTCGAGATCTGACAATGTGGGGCGAGCTAAGTTCAGTAAGACAGATCATCTGACAATTCTGATCACAACATTCAGGCGAACCATGAGCAGGTGAGAAAGCCCTTTTTGTGAAAAAGCAATTATTCAAACATTATAAAGCGGATGTTCATATTTTTTTAGTGTTTCAACAAACTTTTCGGATTCATCGTTGCTTGAAAAGCCATCCGAAGGCCATTCCGATGCGTCCCACTCCACATTCCAAGTGTCTCTGGAAGATGAAGTACCAGGATTCCCTCCAAAATCACCTTGTGACGTGGGGATGTCGGAATGATCGACTTAAATGATATTGAAACAAAAAAGAAGTGCGTTGACTGTCGTTGACTTGATGTTTTTCATATCTTCTAATTCTAATGCATTCTAGTGCGCTCTAGACTCTAGCGTATTTTAGTGCCATATTTCTCAACCACAACATATGCATCACATGCATCACATGATGTCGCCCGAGCTGCACCAAGGCACAACGTCTGCAGGTGCCACGTTCCGAACAGAAGTCGTTGACCGTCGTGAAGTGACGAAGTCGTAGACTGGGACCTGCGATAGCTGCTGCGAAAACTGATGATCAAACACTGATCAACGTGATCAACCTACACACTACCAGATCTATATTTATCTCGTTGCTGTTCAACTGAACCCGCTTCTTCGCTTCATCTCTGTCACCATGATTCATTTGATTCGCATTTTATGCGATGCAAAGATGGCGCGTTGAACGCGTTGTGGACTATCCCTGCCACCCGAACCTGCGCACCTGCGCTAATTCCCCTTTGCTGAGCGTGTCCAAACAGTTGGCAAGGCACTTCACGTCGAAAGCCTGGCATGGCATTTTCTTGGCGTGGAATGGCGGCGCGGCATCACTTCCGCCAAGATGGATTTAAGAATATTTAAGACCTTAAACCCGTCAAATGGCTGATTGCTCACTCTCAAATCTTCTCACTCTGCCTCAGGCTCGTCAAAGTTCACATCAGTGATGCTGGAGCACTCCTGGCACAGGCAATGGCATCAATGCGACCCCAAAGTCTTTCTGCCCGGGCGGCCACAAATTTCCACAATTGGGGTGCCGCTCAAAACCTACACCTCAAACTTTGGGAGGGGGCTCTGTCGTGGCAAGTTGCAAGGAGTTGCAAGGAGTTGCAAGGAGTTGCGGCTCCGAGTTTTTGTCGAACATGGTCGAGCATCTTTCCACATCCAATCTTGCAAATCTGCAAACAATCAGATTCGTTGTAATCTACAAACAGTGCATAACACGTTTAGCCCATGAATTGTGTCCTCCTCGGTGAGATCCCTGTAGAACTCATCAAGGCTGATGAGAGCCACGCGCTGCCCGCCCAAGGCCTGCATCAATTGGGTGCAGACCTCAGCTCTGCAACGGTCCTGGAACGACAATTCGAAATCCTTGCCGCATCTCCTGGAATCCAACGTGACGTTCGATTTCTGACAATGTTCAGTAATTATATTATATATATATATTATATATATATGTATGTACAACTGTATGTGTATATATATAAATATAAATGATATATGATTATGAAATGAATATATATATATATTATGTCGGCCAGACCACAGCTTATTCTAACTTTTTAAAACTTGAAAAAAAAACGCAACAAAAGCAAAAAAAGGAAAAACCAAAAAGCAAATCAGCAAAATCCAAAAAAACACAAAAGCAAAATAAAAGGGGAAAAAAGGGGGAAAAAAGGAAATACAAAAATGGGAAAAAATGGATTTGTCCATTTGCATTTTGTTTGCATTTTTTTGTTTTCTCGATTTGCTGTTTTTTGGCTTTTATTGTGTTTTTTTTTGCCTGGAAAAAAACAAAAAAAACAAACAAAAATCGAAAAAGCAAAATACATGCCAAAAAATGCAAATGGACAAATCCATGTTTTTCCCATTGTTTCCCATTTTTCCCCATTTTTTCCCCATTTTTTCCCCTTTTTGACGTTCCTTTTTTTCCCCATTCATTTTGCTTCCTTTTTTTTCAGTTTTGAAGTTTCTTTTTTGATTTTCCATGTGTCTTCCTTTTTTGCATTTTTTCAAGTTTAAAAATCATTAGAATAAGCAATTGAGGTGAACATTATATATATGTGTGTGTGTGTAATTATTCTTGGTTCTTCAAGTTTTTCCCATTTTCGAAGCAGAGTCATGTCCTAGTCAGCCTACATGTCGTTGATTTTTGGCCCCCGAGCCGTGGTCTTCCCACTGGCCGTGCCACCGGCAATACCGATGACAAATGGCTGCACACGATTCAAGCAAGCGCGTCTCCTCAACGAGGTCAAGCTGTGCAGCATTTCCGCTTCAGAAACATGAGGAATCAAAAAGTATTGGGGGCACCTTCAAATAGTATAAAATAGGGTACCATATATGACATTGTTTGTAAATAGATGAAATAGGGTAGCCCACAGTCTAAAAGGTTCCTATCATATAGTCTCGACTTGATTTTCCACGTTTCCAATCAAGTCGAATCAGTCTGGGATGCCCCGCCCCGGTGACTTCGGCGACAAAGAGCCATCACCGGCCAGGGCCTTCGCAGGTGAAGGGATCCGATGTGATCCGATGTCGGACTTCCAAAAAGATCGGTTGGGGATTCAAAAAGGCAAAAGGAACTTAAAGGAACTTAAAGGAACTTAAAGGCAATTCGAGGTGGGGCAATTCGTGACAGATCCCAGGCATCCCAGGCCATTCCCAGAGTTGGAACGATGATGGGAGCCCGGCAACATTCCCATGTGCACCACCAGCCATGCCGGAAGCTATGCAGATGGCGGAGATTTCTACGAGTGGCCGCAACTATGTCAAGGGATTTCATGTTTAGAGGCGAAGTTTGATAGCTTAGTGATTCTTGTGTGATTTTTGTGAGCATGTTCGAAGACTTTTAGCAGGGTTTACTTCTCTGGCATCGTTGAGGGATTCTGCTTGCGTTTGTTTGACTCGTTTGACTCTGTCCCACATCGCAAGCGGTACATTGAGCAAGGCTCCATGTGGCACTTTCTATGAGCTGCAGCTATGGCGGACACGTCATGAATCGAGGCCGTCACGAGCACAGCATTTCACAACACCACGAATCACCACGAAACATGTCACAACACCACAAGCATGAACTGAACATGAACTGAACATGAACTGAACGTTGAACTTCCTGCAAAATCACAGTGAGTCACATTGAGTGGCTGTCAAGTTTTTAGGCCACCGAGATGTTGAGATGATACCGACTTCCTGAAGGACCCTTTTGGCCCATGTGGTAAACCTTGGTACCAGTATTCATGGATACCTTCGATACTTCTTTAAGGCTTACACATGGGATAGCTGACAATACCCTTGACAAATGGAAATATCAACGGAACACACCACTCGTAGCTATGACTCATATGACAATGGTATGACTCGGTATGATTTCACCATTTTTCCACTGCACGCTATTTCCGGTGTTTTCGGAAGATCGACCGTGCTTTTGGCCTTGCGAGTCGGTTTGGCCAAGGAGAAAAATGGATCCACGGCGTATTGTTGGGCAGAATTTAGGGGATGGTTTTGTCTAAAATGATGGAACTCTGTGGGTTGAAAACGCAACCAAGAGTACAAAAAAAAGAGGCGAGGCTGATGTATGGAAGTATCTTGAAGGGTCAAAAATATCAGATGGACTGATCGGAAATGATGACTGCAACTGGGAAGCATCCAGTTGAAGACCCCAACGGATTCTGATATTTGTGTAGTAGTCATGTTTTTCTCTCTTGTGGTGCACAGTCTTGACCAACGATAGAGTTTGTCTGTGGGACTATACTCACTCGCTATGCTGGGGCCTTTTGGGAGCCCAATTCTTGCCTATTGAAAGTAACCTGGGAGATCGGGACAGTCTACCAATGACTCACACTTTCTGACTACAGTCCCCAGAGTCTGGCAAAACCCACCTGAGTCTGGACTTGCACCGACGAAGACTCCAAACTCAACACAACTGAGTTTGTTCTGCAACCAGTCCTAACGAAAATCAGAATGCCAGGTGCCAGCGTGAGTGCTGAACAAAGCAGTGATCGGAAAGCCAGCAATGTCTAAGTGAGTTGGTTTGTTCACGGTTGTCGCTGCTTCTTTGCTGAATTGCAGCTCTGATTTCAATCTTTTCTATGAAGGCAATTTTTTCTCCCCTTTACAACACTTTCTCCGTGCTCCTCTGTCAGTTAGAAAAAGGCCTTGTGTGGGACAAGCCACCAACCTTTGCAAAAACCACTGATCCAACGCCTGCAGAGTCGATGATTAAAATACACCGACTCTGCAGGCGTTGGATCAGTGGTTTTTGCAAAGGTTGGTGGCTTGTCCCACACACTGCCACCCTTTGGTCGAGACGGCGCCGGTGTAGCTTGTACTGGCGCGCTTTGTGCAGCTGCCGAGGTTGCTGCGGCTGGCGGTGGCGCTGGTGGTGTGTGACTGCTGGGTCTCGCTGGCTGTGGGCTGTTCGGCCCTTACCGCGCAGGCGAGATTGAAACCACTCTGATGTTATTCTGAAACAATTCTGAAACATTGCGTTTGAGATGATTCATGTCTGTAACTGCAGGTGTTCACAACCAAACCTTGGCTTGCACAAACTGGGTCACCCACTCAACATCCCCAGCTGGCTCCTGCCACTGTAATTGCAGCTTCTAAGGCTAGAAGCTGCAATTAAAGTGGCAGGATCTGTTGGAAGAACAGCACCTGGCATTTCCGGCAGCTCACTTCCCTACGAGTTGATCCTTCTTAATCTGTTTTGTCACCAGCACGGAGACTTCAACTAACTTCAAATAATTTCAAGGAATTTCAAAGCAAGAAAAAGTGAATCTGGCCTTAACCATGGCACAACAACTCAATCAGACAAAGAGACACAGAAAGAAAGGCACCAACTGGGTTGAGCAACTAGAGGCTTGATTGGAAGAGTGCACTTTGGCTTTGCGTTCTTGATCTTCCTTGACCTTCCGCTCTTGATCCTCCCTGATCTTCTTCTCATTGTGGATTTTCTTCTCTTCCTGGTGACTGAGTATGCCCTCTCAAAGAGATTGTACGCTAAAACTCAGCGCCCTAAGTGCGGAGCATCTTGCGATCTTCATCGTGCCTTCCGACCTCAATTCAGAACTAGTCAGAACAGACGGACGGACGGACGGACAGACATACATACATGTATACATATATATATGTGTATATATAACATACAAACATACATACATACATACATTCCTTACATACATACATACATACATACATTACATACATTACATACATTACATACATTACATACATTACATACATTACATACATTACATACATTACATACATTACATACATACATACATACATACAT
>Ga0126342_10021506_pt1 | contig 10749 bp, 8 predicted proteins | sample Cyp1metagenome_FD_92528 | JGI IMG/M metagenome (GOLD analysis project Ga0126342, IMG submission 92528) | Coral microbial communities from Lord Howe Island, Old Settlement Bay, Australia - Cyphastrea 1 metagenome | ecosystem: Host-associated > Invertebrates > Cnidaria > Coral ... | reverse complement strand
TTCTTTAATGTTTTGCTTATCATGAATATTCTATCTGTTGGATTTGCTGATAGCGTTTTGGACTATTCTATCTGTTGTCCAGTGTTTTTTGAATATTCTATCTGCTGGTGACTTAGTATATATGATATGATATATATAATATAATATAATATAATATAATGTAATATAACATAACATAACATAATATAATATAATATATAAATAATATATAAATAATATATAAATAATATATACTTATACATGCCATGACATCTTTCCAGCAGATCAGTTCTATCATTAGACATATATACTTATTTTTGCATCATGCTCTGTACTCAGAATGATGTAAATGTGACGCACTTGGTTGATGACCATGTCACAACACGCAAAATATGTAAAAAAAAACGTCAGCAGCTCGAGGGGGTGCATGTGGTACATGCCAATTTAGATAGTTGTGCCTCAGTGTCCATCATATTCCATGAAAGGTGGTTTATAAGACTCTACAAGTAGGTTGACCAGCGATTACGGTAGACATATCTGAAGTCAATGGATGTCAATGGGGGTAATATCATCTAGCAACATGTCAATAGGGACAGCACTGACAGTATCATTGCATCTATTTTGATCAACCATGTGATATTACCCAATACCAAATATAATAATATATATTTATATATATTTTTTTTTTTCCCATGCCTGTCCTCATCCTATCCTCCTGATTTCCCATCCTATGGGGCACAGGTGCTGGAAGGCAGCGTGGATCAATCCGAGCAGGCTTTCTTGACCGACGAGCAGATCAAGGATGGTTTTTGCGGCTTGGCGAGCCGCGGCTTTTTCGAACTCAGCCCCTGTTGGTGAATGAAACCACATTTTAATAAAGGGATTGTGGGAATATAGTTGATATAGTGATATAGATGATAAATGATGGTTGGTTGATGATGAGTTCGGGGATTGTACTTCAATTTATGTATTGGGGATTGTCACAATCCATGAACATATCCTATTAACCAACCCGCAAAATGTAATAAAGGTATGACACAATGGCTTAATCGGTGAAAAAGACAGGAAGACAAAGGCACAAAGGGATAATTCAAACGTGGAATGGATTGTGCAGAGGAGTAGTACGAAGCCACTGAGAGTCTTTAGTTACCTCAAGATACACTTGTTTTTGGCAACTTCAGACAGATGGGTTTCGCCAAAAGAGTACAGAGCATGATGATTGCCATGCGAAGGATGGTTGTCGGGTGCCTTTACGTGACTTCTTTTGCAGGGTGAGTGCTGACACTTTTGGTGAGTGGTGTCATTCTTATAGATGCATTTTCCATATTGTAATTGTATCATGTATACATTATGGAATGCATGATCTGTATATAATATATATGAATATGTCTTCGTATAGCAGCCTAAAAAAAGATAGACCTTCGTACAGTATTTTTGGGTGTTTCAATCATACATCATCATTTAATGAGCAAATCACCGTGTTGGATTGTTACACCCCTTTTTTAGATGTCATAACATGTTTCCATAAAATCTATATTTCCATGGTTCACATTTCCAGACCCCATTAACCATCTATTTCCATAAATGTTTAGATTTTAGATTGTTAAATTTATTAAACAACAGTTTTCCATATTTGCCATATTTCCATAGATGGCTTACATCCCCCATGGTTGCCATATTTCCAGGCAAGGTCCTTACTTCCTGACCCTAGGCCTCACCTGCACATCGTATCCCAAGGAAGATGCCATGGGCTCAGTCGGTTGGGAATCTTTTATGGGGATTTAAACAACATAAACCCAGCAAAAACATGGGAAGAACATAAACCCATTTTTTTAATGGGTCTATCATGGGGATAACATGGGAATACATGGGATATGGATATGTAATGGAATATGAAGGATATGGGATATTCATATTCATGGACGAGTAATGGATTATTGGTTGATATGTCATCAAACAAATGATGTATTTTCCGGCAACCATTGTTTGATTACGTGAGGGTAACCCAGAACATGGGGCTTAAAATTGAGGGTTGATCTGGCTATGTAACTCTAAAACGATGGTTCAATAGGATTTAGCAGTTTATCCAATTGTGTCAAAATATATACAACTTTCAAGCTTTGGGCTCAATCACAATATATATATATATATATCCGTGCTACAGTTTTGGCTGAGACCAAGATGCCAATAAAAACTTGCCAACTTGTCGATTGCAGTTTGCATCATTTGACAAGATTTAATATTTGACATATCTGGTGGTTTTTCACGGAGATTTTCGGAGTTATGGTTATCCATGGCTATCCATATTCTCTGTTAAATGGGGCTCAATATTTGGAAGTGGCCAAACCTCTTCATAACTTCAATGGCTCTCTGCTCACAGATGCACAGCAAATTTCCTGCAGAGCCTGTTCCGGTGAGGTTCGAATCAAGACGCATGTAGAGAAGGACAGAACGCAAGGGACATCGTGGTGAAACAGACTGTGGTTGATTGAAAGAACAAGAATGGAAATAATGGAACAAATTGTGTTTCAGATGTTTTAGCAGTCTCAGGAACAGATGAGGTTGTTTGGGTTTAGTTGGCCGTGCTTTTCACACCAACATGGCTGGCAGGTATAGCTTGATGTTCGGGCGGTGCACACCCCACACAGTACCACGATGTAGGGACATCGGCTTTCTCTTTCTAGGAGACAAATTCCATTTTGAAAGATTTGTTACTGGGCAAGCAACCATTTGGGTAGAACCTCATGCATTTTTTTCTATTCCTTCAATGTTGGTTTTTCGATTTTTGTGATTGCCTCCTGCTCATCTTAATTGTTTGAACATCTACTTGCTGTTTGAGCAATGTTCCAACACCAATGCATGTTCCCAGGCTGATTGTTAATGAGCTGTCTGAATGTCCTCTGTTGTTCATCTCCCCATGTCTGAATCGGAAAAAAAAAGCATGGCATTGCCTCCAGCAAACAAATATGGCTAGCTGGGACATGCTTCATAAATTATCATTTATAATTATGGGAAAATGATCTATTCATCTATTCCCATATTTGTAAATGATAATTTATGAAGGATTTCATTTCATTTACAAATAAAAGGGGGATGTTACATTGCCATGTCCCTAGTCTCTTCATCCATTGCCATGGCTCGGATATCCCCTGGCGTCGCCAGGAGATCAATCGTGCGCTGAAGAGCGCTGAGCCGGAGCCGTCGTCGCACCGGGAAGTTTTAGAGGAGCATGGCGGCAGCGCCTAGAAATGGTCGGTGTTACACACTTTTGGATCCCACAATGGGATTCAATGGGGATATCACATGGGATGAAATTAATTCATTGATGCAAATATAACATATATATATATATATATACACACATAGATAGTTGATATTAGTTGATATATGTGTCATGGAATTATGGATCAATACAATAATATTTTATATGTATGATGGATAGCTATGATGGATTATAGATTATGGATAAAGATCAATAATGGTATGTACAATTCAATGAATGAATAGATATGTTTATAATTATATATATAGTGGTATATATAGTGGAAATACAGACGACCACCTGTTTTTCGACCATAGATTATATAATCATATAACTATATAATAATAATAATATTAATAATAATAATATGTTTCATTGCATATATAGTTAATGAGTATATCGATATGGGTATACATAAAATGCGCAATATGAATGTGTAATAGATATAAATCTAGGATATAAACTATATTGAAACAACCATATGTTACATTTCATTTGCCCGAAATTTGGAGATTTGAACCAGATTTATGGCATCCTGTTTATAAGAAACATGATGATACATCATGGGATGGAATGGGGTACTGTAAGATTTAGGTCATGTGAGCAATGGATAACTGCCATGGTTGCAATTTATTACATGGGTCACTGTTTTTTGTAACCAATTCTTCATTTGGAATGTATCCATTTTCATCTATATATCTATATATATATATATATACCCCCAGTACATCCCCATTATATCATGGTTAATCGGTTAATCTACATGTTTGATAGTCTAATCATCCGGATGGGTAATTCTCCACGTTTCGTTGATGGGTAAGATCTTCAATTGTTAGCGGCTAGCGGTGAATCCTCACTCTTGTCTCCCAGTTCTTGTTGCTTGCTCCCCTTTAATGCTAGTAAAGCAATGTTTATTGGTTATATATATATGCCTATATCAACCACCATTGATCTATTGGTTATATCTATATGTTATATACTAGTTAATCATTTCATGAAATGATGGTCTATATATGTTTATATCACCAAAGTGGAACGTCTCGTTGAGGATGGTGGATCCGCTTTCTTCACCCAGGTGCTGCCTCCACAGGCATTCGCTTTCGACAGAATTTCGGTGAGCAGGCAGAGCACCTGCTGAACCAACAGGCGGGGGCTAAGGCGGCCAAGGGTGGGAGGACAGGTAACTACAGGTAAAAGTTAGCTCCCAAAATATGTGAAATAGATTGAAATAGGGGTTAAAAAAGGTGAATTATATGGTGAAATAGGGCTTATACTACCTACTAATCTAATCTATATATGGTTGTGAGTCAAAATTGTTCAGACTCACGGGACCGATTTTGGCAGTTTTGATTCACCATTTGATTTTGGGGTGCCGAATTTTGACCCATAGCGTTACTGAGTATGCAATTGTTACAATTCTTAGATTTCGGACAGGTGTTCTACTATGTTATACTACCTAAATCTACCTACTGTAATTCTTGTAATAAGCCACTAGGGGAAGCTTTGTCAACCAGTCAAATCGGATGGTCCAACTGTCCACCTGTTGAGATAAATAAACACCTGTGGCTTGACCAAATGGTACGAAAAGCCGCTTTTGTCCAGTGGGTGAATCATCAGTTGTATTGAAATTGCCATAACTTGAGGATATATACAGGATGATTATGATATAAACATATAGTTGTATGAAATATTGTATTGAAATACATATCATATGCCATCCCTGTATGAAATACTTGTATTGAAATAGTAGTTGTATGATTAATACAGATACACCATTTTCAGACACAGCCAAAGGAAACCAAGAATTCCATGTTTGTTTTGCCCGGGATTTCTGGAGCCCGGGATTTCTGGATATTTCTGGAACAAAAAACTCCCCAAGAACCACTCCAGTTCACTGGAGGTGCAGATGGAGCTGAGTGCATCTCACGCCTACCTTGCGTGCCTTGGGAAGGGGATCCAAACTCTGAAGAAATGGCAGCATGGCAGGTGTGGACTGCAAGTCAGGACTAGTCTGGAGGTAGATGTTCAAAATGCTGAACATTGCACTCAAATTGTTTGAAGATGTTGAAATTTGATCCAGACGCGGATGAAAGTATTCTAGGTTTATTCTACTTTCCAAACTGTTTGTGTCTTTGGTGAAAAGTAGATCGTTGCCCTACTTGACCGAAAGTGGGTATGTGTGTTCTTCCTGTGATAAGGTGAAAGACTTTTAGTATCAGAATCCGCACTTTCTGTTGGTGGAATCCCCACTTTGATTGGTTGAGTTCAATATTGTTTTTGTGGTTTTGAGATTCATCAATTTGCTTATATAAGTCGCGCCCTGCACTGTTTCTGCTGCTCTGAATCCACAGTTTTTGTTTGTTTTCTTCACATCTTTGGGGCCAGTTTCAGCTCCCTTCGAAGCAAGGATGGCTGCCTATTTCGACCGTGCTGATGTGGCACTGCCGGGCTTTAAGGATGGGGAGGGGTATGGAGGGGATGGGGGAAGGACGGTTCTGGACGATGCGGGCAATTTACAGAATCATCAGCATCATGATGTGCTACGGTTCTGATTGCCATCCCTGAGCATCAGAGTCACGGGAGATGAGATGAGATGAATAGATTGAATAGATGAGTACTTTACCCAAAGATACGTGTCAGTGTCCTCTGCTCTTTTTTGTGAATCCTACGAGTTGCGCGGTTGCCTCGAGTCGCTGTCGTCCAGTCATTCACCTTTCAGCCTTTCAGGAGTGGGCGCAGAAACAGAGTGAGGAAGAACGTGAGCATGCTGAGCCCTGGTTGCCCCATGGACGACTGGGACATACTGGTTGCCCCTGGTTTGACCTTTGGAAGGTCCATCTTGAAGATGACCAGTATAGTATAGACCAGTGAATTTGTGCCCCACAGAAATACAGATTTGTGTATATTTGCACTATATTACTATATTTTGCCCAACTTTTTGTGTTTTTACCTCGTTTGCATGGAGAATAAGCTGTTATCAGGCACAAGACATCCAAACATGGATGCCCTTTTGATCATCCAAACCTGCTACGGGAAATCGGAAATGGTCACGTTTCAAATCAACCATATATTTGAACATGACAGAAACACATCAGTAATGAGCAAATCATGAAAGGCAACGGCTGCCTGCACAGTTGGATCAGATTCTTTTCCTGGCAGGGTCAAGTCCAGGTGGAAAGGGTCAGAAAACATCTGACATGTTGACCTTTTCAGGGCGGACTCTGGCTTCATTGCGCTTCATTGCCATCTGCAAATCAGAGAATCTGAGTTTTGATCCCAGGAGAAGTTCATCAAATATCTCAATCTCCGTGGTGGACGATATGTTCCAAGCAACATTCCAGAGCCAGAGGACCGGGAAAGCGGCTGAGGTTGCCGGGCTCATGGGGGATGCAAATCTGAATCTACTGCACATTTTCCGGAACGAATCCTCCCCATTGTTTTATATTGATTGGTTATATAAGTGATATTTATTATTTATGTTATATATATATATGTAATCAATTTGAGTTGCCTGAACCATCTTTGAGGTAGCTATTCGACATTATTTGACCATGTTGGTCATTTGTTTCCACTGGGACCCTTCCCCTCCTCTGCCAGTTGCCAGGACCATGTCTTTTCCAGCGCATTGGATGCCATGGAGACGGCATTGAAGATGGTGCGATGGTTTCAGTCGAGTCGTTTTTGGCGATGTAAAGCGTAGGTTACTAACTTAACTTAGCTGTCTTCGCGATTAATGACGGAATGTTTTTTGAGATTTAACCATACTTTCAAAGGTATTGTAAGATCTTCCAAAAACTATCTAAGTTTATCTTCGTATCAGTGTTTTGGGAATGGTATTCACTCTTGGGAATCAGACACCAGCCATCCAGAAATCGGGGATTGTTTAGCAGTATAACTGTTGGTTGCCAGTACCAGAAAAATGACGGCCTTTGGGAGTATTCTCCCATTGGACTGGACGATTTGTTGCATTGCTTGAAGTTGTTTTTGAGAGAAACCCATGCGTTTTGAACTTGATGGTGCAAACACATGCTTCGAAACTGCAAATGTGATGACATCATCATCAGCCAAAACTTGGATGTATATGCACAATTGCTGCGGGTTTTGGCAGCAAACCAGAAGGATTTTCCGTGTTAGGTCAGAAAGGTTGCCTGGTTGCCAGGTTGTATATGCCTTGTGAAAACAATCCTGCGTAAATAATAGTAAATAATGTGACTGCGGTTATCCCAACATGCAACTGAGTTACATAAACCATTTGAACATAGTGCCAACCCCCGCGATTGATTGTAGGGGAAACTGAATACCCCTAAATGTGATCTTATTTGATATTAAGATTTGGTACAATGGTCAACCAGGGTGAATAAAGATCCAGGATCCAGGGTTCACATCCACTGGTTTGCTGATGAAATCCTTTAGGGGATCCTTTCGAGCCGATAATGCCCATGGGGCTGCGACTAGGAGATCAATGTGAACCATGCTCTCCTGAAGATTCACAAGGTCGGGAAGCCTGGTGCCGGGTGTTGGGTGAAGAATGATCAGGTTTCACTCAGAATTTTCACGGTGTTTTGCCATGTTCCCAACGTCAAAATGGCCAGAAAGTGTCGATAATACCTCCTCATCCCTTGCGATTTCAAATATCCACCCATTATGGCCCCATATTGGCATAATATGATGATGGACCCTACATTTCTATACGCAATAGACACATATTATTCCGGCCAGATATTGCGTATGTTGGGGATTGGGAAATTCTAGAAAGCCGCAGGTCAGAAAGTGGCGGGGCCATGAAAACATGAGGACTGTAGCTTTTGTTCTGTTCACTGTTCAAAATATTATGGTAGAACGTGGTACGTAGACCCAACAAAAAGAGCAAATTCTTCAAAATAGGTGCAAGTACACTTAGTATCACTTGATTGTACTTCGTTGATATTTTTCTATGGGTATATGGTATATGCTTGGTTTAATATTATGATGTTTTGCTGGTTGCCATTGTTGAATCTGGTTTGTTTTCCCACTTGCCAGGTAGGGGTCTCTAGATTTTAACAAATGTGTAACTCCTTGCTCACCTTCCTCGCCACCTTCCTCACTTTCTTCACCTTCACCTTCTTCCTCCTCCCCCTCCTCCTCCGCCTCCGTCCTCTGCCGTCTCGGGGGGACTGTGGACATGAATGGATCCGAGCCATGATGCTGTGGAGTGCGCCTGGACCCGAACTCATGCCAGAGAGAAGGCCAGATAGAATCCCAGAAAGACTGTCAGAATAGATGCCGGATAGAATGCAGGAATGAATGCCTGAATAGATGCCAGAAAGACTCTCAGATGTCAGAATACATATGCCATATACACTTCCAGATGATATGCCAGAAACTATGTCGGAATAGTGTGTCAGGATGAGAATCACTCGAAGTAAGGTAATTGATTTTGGCAAAGAAGCTGGCTGTTCAACTTGGCCCTTTGCCTGCCTTGGTCACAGGTAGCTTCTGACGCAGATGATGTGACTTGGACCGCGGGTATAAACTTAATGCCAACTCAAGAAAAATTACTTCAATGATGTTCATATGCCATTGGAACTTCTTTTGCAGATACATATTCAGGTGTTCTTGCCAAAATCCGAAGCTTTTTGCTTCTGGGGGGCTACTTGACAATAATGGAACCCTCTGAACCCTTACATGTTTTTTGTGCGGCTGGGCCTAGCATTTTTGGGTAGCCCAAAATTGCATGAGAAGACTTTGTGGATTCCAGGCCCTTAGATTTTGAGGAAGTAGTATCCACTAGCCATCACTAGCCACTGATATGTGGTTACTATGACCCACACGTCATATATTCCGTCGGTGGTTTCTTAAACGTTGGACTTCAAGGCGCAACTCTGTGATTACTTGGAGTCCAACTACTTAGAAGAGCAGGTCAGTTGGGACGAGTTGGGATGGGATGACTGGGTGATCCTTAGGAACTGGATGGCTCCCCTCCAAAGATTGAAATTTCTTTATGTTGTTTGAAACGTTGCGAGGGTGATGTGTGTATTTCTACTTTTGCATTTTAAGAATTGTTGAACATTCTAAAGACCCATATGTCTGGTAGCTGTCTATCACTGTATGCTGCACTGACTGGATTGCTGGAGCAGGATGGAGATGAGGGTTTCAATCTGAGTACTTGCATTGAAACCCTGTGCATCATGCATGTGTAGAGATGAGATAGATAGATAAATAGATACATAGATAGATGAGTATATACATAGATAGATAGGTAGGTAGGTAGATAGGTAGATAGGTAGATAGATAGATAGACAGTGAGATAGATAGATAGATAGATAGATAGATCGATAAATAGATAGACAGATAGATAGACAGATAGATAGACAGATAGATAGATAGATAGATATGTAGATAGATGGATAGATGGATAGATGGATAGATGGATAGATGGATAGACAGATAGACAGACAGACAGACAGACAGACAGATAGATAGATAGATAGAAAGATAGATAGATAGATAGATAGAGAGGCAGAAAGATAAATGGATAGATAGATAGATAGATAGATAGAGAGGCAGAAAGATAAATGGATAGATAGATAGATAGATATATAGATAGATAGCTAGATAGCTAGATAGCTAGATAGATAGATGACAGATAGATAGATAGATAGATAGATAGAAAGATAGATAGATAGATAGATAGACAGACAGAAAGATAGATAGATAGATAAATAGATAGATAGATAGATAGATAAATGGATAGATAAATAAATAGATCGATAGATAGATAGATAGATCGATAGATAGATAAAATTTCTAGATTATTTCGATTATGTAGATTATTTAGATTATTCAGATTTATTTAGATCAATTATTTAGTTAGATAGACAATGAACATACAGTCCAAGGTAGGTGGTGCCTCCTACTTAACTAAGTTACTGGTTTGTAACTAACTAGACTAGGGGGGTTATTCAAATGGCTGTAGTCGCATTCTTTCAATTTAACGTGTTTTCCGAATATAGTACATACCGTTATTATAGAAGATATTCAGGAATTATTCAAATAGAAGATGCTTTTTGGGGGTGCGGCCAAACGCTTTTCAAATAGAAGATATTGCAGAGCGCAAAAGTAGTTCAAATGACAAAAAATCCAAGAATAAACCCCTCAACATTGGGATGATCTTTGGAATATCTTCTATTTGAAAATCTTTTGTCCCACTGCCATTTTTTGTGTTTTTTTTGCAGGGAAATTATGTAAAATCAATAGAACATTGACGCCCGGACCTGGGTGACCCCCCGAAGAGGAGAGTGCCAAAGTACCTCCCGAAGTGGGACCCGGCCGGAGGTACTTTGGCACTCTCGCCTTCGGGGGTGGGGGTCGGTGAAAAACTGTTCAAAAACCATGGGTTTTTTAGTTTTTTTGATTGGGGGATGGTGATTCAAACCACTTTTCAAATAGAAGATAATCTGTAATGCAATTTATTTTTCAAATAGAAGATATTCGAGGAGTACTGAAAAACACTTTTCAAATAGAAGATA
>Ga0126342_10021505_pt1 | contig 10749 bp, 10 predicted proteins | sample Cyp1metagenome_FD_92528 | JGI IMG/M metagenome (GOLD analysis project Ga0126342, IMG submission 92528) | Coral microbial communities from Lord Howe Island, Old Settlement Bay, Australia - Cyphastrea 1 metagenome | ecosystem: Host-associated > Invertebrates > Cnidaria > Coral ... | reverse complement strand
TTTCTTCTGACTCTTTCTCTTCTGATCTTCTTTCTTCTAATCTTTCTCTTCTCTCTGCCTCTGCCCTGCTCTGCTTTTCATCTGTCCATATTGTCGGAAGTTTGACTTCTAAACTTCCTTCGAACAGTAGCCCCCAAGAATTGGCCAAAAAAGATGATTCATGGCTATACATGGATATATGATGATATATGCCATCCCATGATCTTTTAAAAAGGGAGTTCCAGGTGGAGTTTGAAAACAGGCCCCGCGCCTCGAAGAGACACCAAGCCCTCGACAGGGCTTTGGCTTCTTCGTCCAACAACATCACCGTGGCGCAGGTCCTGGGCTTCTTCGTCACCAGCAGAAACCATCAACCGGACCAAGGCCCCTGGGGTAAACTGGGTAAACGTTTACATAGATGTGGAAAACAACCATGGTTTTCCTAGGAAAATGATCTAGAATCTACCAATGATTTTTAACCACGTCTACTAATTGGTTTACCCGAAGTCATTTGGGATTATCATCTGGTTTCTTACAATGGTCAGTCAAACATATTTGAAACATGTTGAAACCACCAAGCAGGCACTGGAATCCCTTCACTGGTGCCGCGAGTGAGACACAAAAAAGAATCAGAAAGCGAATCCTTGCAAAACCTTGCCAAGGACTCTGAATATGGATTGCGAAAAACCAAAGGTTGCGAAATACTTAGTCACTGGGAATCATGGATTCCCCCGGCACCACCCATCATATCCATCATGAGACCAACAGCCCAGCTATTTCCAGCCCAAGGCTCCGGGGATCAGTCAGCGCCAAGTAGAAGGAAGACTGCGCCAGATCCCCGCTCCTTGTGACCCCAGTTCTTGTACCATCGCTGGACCATCGGACCATCCCTCCAACACTTTCCATTCGACCCTGAGTATCGTCAATCTTTAGAGGAAAGATTGACAAACCAACCCCCTATTTGGCAGGGTCGTCATGTTAGTTTGGGGGATGGTAATTTCTGGTATCCAGCCTGGCAAAATTAGGCATTGGTACAACAAGTTGTTCTTAAAGATATACCAAATTTGGTGACTTTGAATATTTTGTATTGCCCAGATTGATCACCAGAGGGTTTCTCCATAGTTTGTGAGAAATCAGAGCCCCAGGTCACAGTTGTTGGAGTTGTTGGGCGTGCACCCCCTTTTTGTGAGTTTTTCCCAGAAAATTGTCCAAACACTCCTGAGTAACTTCCAACCTTCACCTTGTATAGGTATGGCTACCAAAAAAAAAAAAAGCAGAACCTGAGTAAAGCGACAGGACCCAAGATTCGGCAGCATCATGTTCCCTTGAATCATCCTGATACCAGAGATCCCAACACCCGATTTCCATGGATTTCCCTGGGGGTTTCATGGTTTCATCAAGCTTCCCAAGCTCTTCTTCGATGTCCCACTGGTTGTTGCTGAAGGAACAAATCCTCATGGACTGGCGATCAAAACCCCTCTCGTGACCATGAAAATAGGTGGTGCTGAGATGTTCGTCCCTTCAAAAACCGTAAAATGAAATAAAATGAATGATGTTATAGGTTTTGAATAGTAAGGTAGCTCAAACTGTTGTTGTTGGTTTTGAACTTTCCACAAATGTTGGGCTGGACTAAGGCACATCTGGTCGACCGTTTCCCACAGTATTGCAAGCATACAGTACAAGGCTGCGGGCAGCATTCATGACATGAAAGCACAATTCTTACATCACTAAAATAAGCCACGATTTCACATTGATAATCATTCTTGTTGGTGAAACGAACAAGTCGCTAAAGGACATACCATACTGTTGAGGCAACTAAACGACTAAACGGATTGGGGTCTGTTCGAATGGTCATCCCAATTGGTCCAACACTGCTCAGTCTAAGCTGCCAGTAGGGAGCATGTTTCCACCTTCGGCCTTCCGCCAGCTGCGCATGTTTCACCACACTATGCATGGCATGCTCGAAGGGGGTGCCCCAGTAGTGGCCTTGGATACAGCAACCAGCTGTGTACCCAAAAAACATATCGAGCACTCAGTCCGTGTCCCGTGCCGCGTGACGTGTTGCAGCTGGGTCGCTCACAAAATATTTGGTCTGCTTTGGTCCAACCATTTCAGCAAAGGATAAAGCCAAGGGCTCGGTGATGGGCAAAAGGATGTTGGTGCTTACATAGTACCTGGGTGTCACCACTCAAACACACAGACTTGCATAACTTGAGGCAATCATTGAGACTCTCAAAACATCTCAAAACCATTCAAAACCAACAAATCTACCAAATGTTGTTCGTCTTTTCACACCATGGCAGTGGAAACTCCCTGAATTTAAAGTTAGTCATTGGATTTACCTGTCAACAACTGGGAATTAATTACACGGTAAACCACCTGGTTTTGTTGGTCCATAGCCGACCGACCCATAGCCCCCCCCAATTCGGGCCAGCACACATGTTCCGGTTCCCGATGAAGAACTGAAACTGAACCAGCAAATTTGAAATACCTCAGCGAATCTCCAAACGCCCAAATCAATGGTAGAAAGAAACAGAAGCCCAGGTGCGGCCAAACCTGAAACCTTGTAAAATAGGGGTTGGTTGCCCAATCGTAACAATATGGGGTGTGGTCAGCCAGTGAGGCCTCATTTGCTCGGTGAAAATACCTAAATTTGATTACGTACTTTGATCCCTACTTTTTCCTGGTTGATTCACATACTACATCCGCATTCTTCTTGTCATGTTGGTGGTGTCCCAACTCCAATATTCCCCCATGCTTTGATGGTTCCACTCCCCTAACCCCTCCAAGTTTGTGTGGTGAAAACCACTAATTTTGGTTCCTAATATCGCCAAAATCATCCAAAATCATCCAAAATCATCCAAAATCCAAAAAAAAAATAGTTTTGTTTGCTAACCCCAGCCCCTTGAGGACCTGCCCGGCTCGGCCAGGTGCTCTCCACCTCCAGTGCTCGCGCGGCGCCCCGCGGCACCTTCTGCGGCTTCGGCAGCAGGCTCCGGAAGTTGGACAAGTTTGCCTGGATCGCCTGGGTCCGTTGGATGAAGGGGGGCTAAAGTTAGTTTAGAACCCCGAGAATACTATAGAATACTATAGAGTATGTATATATATATGATATGTATATATATATATGATATGTATATATATATATATGATATGTATATATATATATGATAATATGTATATATGATTATATATAAATTATATATGTATGTATATGTATCATAAAGCCTAAGGTTACTAGAGTTTAAAATCATCAAGATGAAGGGAAGAGATCCAGGAACCATCGTTGGATAGAGGGATTTGGCCAATCAATGGGTAAAACGCATTCCAATTTGATGGGTTAAAAAAAATAACATGGAATCAATGGGTAAAAGAGGTCTGATCAAACCAAGAATTGGGACGCATCAATGATGATGGTACCAAAAACCATAGGGTTTGTCTGAAAATGAAAATGGGGTGATTGACCTCAATTTGAATGCCATGTTATCGAGGGATATGAGGTTCTAAACCTCTGGATTTTGGAGATACCCGGTTTTTTCGACATACCGTACCCGCTATGTTCAATGGGTAAAGAAAAACATTGTTTCCTGTAGAAGTTTCCTTAAATCCATCTAAAGATACATGGAATGACTGGTGGTTCATCAAAAATAAGACTTAACCATGAAAATTGTGAATGTTACTCATGCAGAATAGGGTTGTTTGAACCATGGTGTTGGTTTCAGGATGTGTTTACAGAAAACTACGTATTTTACCAGCCAAAAAGCGAGTTTCAAATCTTGGAGTTTGGTGGGGTCAAGGCGATATCCCAAATGGTGGAAAACCCAATTCATGGCACGTTTGAAGAGATCAACCATTGGATGGGAATGGGCCAAGCTGTTTTCAGACAGACTCAGATACCAACCCCAGATCAGGGATTTGAATGATCTAGCCATCAAAAAAGGTGGTTGAACCAACCGAAGTGGGGATTCAATCCTGTGATCACCGGGCAAACAAGTTTACCACTTGGATCTTTTTGGTGAACATGAAGTATTCCACCAAGGGTTGCCCAGGGGGGCCCAGCTCGGAAGTTTATTCCCCTTGACCCTCCTGGGGCAGGTGCAACGTGAGGCAAGTCATTGGGGGAAAAATAGGTGCCGCTGAGCTCAAAATACGGACCTACCATTTTTCCTGAAGAAATATGCAGCGCTACAGTAATCTAGATACCCTGCCGATGTTATTGTCATTGTCAATAAAAATGGGCACGATATCCATTCCCTATATCTATCTATCTATCTATCTGTCTGTCTATCTATCTATCTATCTATCTGTCTATTTATCTGTCTATCTATCCATCTATCATCATCTATCTATCTATCTGTCTATCTATCTATCTGTCTATCCATCTATCTATCTATCTATCTGTCTATCTATCTATCCATCTATCTATCTATCTATCTATCTGTCTATCTATCTATCTATCTATCTATCTATCTACGGTGTATGGCACTCGCAATTATCCACAATTATCCGCAATTATCCGCAATTATCGGACCGCTGGTCTCGATGGATGCCATTTCTTTACGGCAAAGGATTAAACATGCTTGAACCTGATTAGTTCGGGATAGTTTGGGGGTGATACTCGAACTATACTGACCAAGCCGAGCGACAGGACGGGGCGCAGATAGGGAGGCAATAGCGATCACGATGGTGGCCTTGATCCCTACTGGATGGAATGGTCTTTAAACAGGGACAGTCATAGCATGTTACCGCGGTGACGCCTCTGAAACTTACAGATCTTACGGAAGCCTCACCGGATAGGCTTCAAACATGATTTTCTTCGTTGGATATCTTTGGATATGGTGGAAAGCAAGCAACAGCCATTTGATCAATTGAAAGGGACGGAACCGATACAGCCGCCATCCAATGGAATTAATCAAACAAAATCAAAACATGTAGCACCAAGTAGTCACCATAAAGCTGCGGATTTCAAATCGACCAAAAGTTACGGCTCTGTTCTCAGGCTACGGCAATGACTGAGGTGAAGCCCAACCTTAGCAGAGGCTGATGGTGGAGAGAATCGTCATTGTGTATGACCATCCCTACCCTCCGGTAATTTAACATATGGTTTTAGATGGCTCATAGAAATAGAGGATTTACCGATTTACCTATCAAAAATGGTGATTTTCGATGGCAAACTCTTAAATTCCCAGATGGTAAATGGGCATCAAGAATGTTTAGCAATAGCCACATTGACCATGCTGCATGTTGATGATTCAAAATTTACTGGTGTATATGTATGTAACGTTGCGCGGGATTCATGCCCAACATCCAACGTCAGGGTATGATCCAAGTGGCCACATTCTCCCCTAAACATTCCAAATCTGGATGGTTGAAAGCTCAACAAAGAAAGACAATGTTGAATCTTTGACCCTCCAGTTTTCAACCCCTCAGTTTTGGGTGGAAAATCTGGAGAACTCAAAATTCAAGATGACCCCAAAATACGTGGGCTGAGTAATCTTGAATTTGACCCCATTCCATCTGACTGCAATCCTGGTAACCCTGCCAGTAGCCACGTTCGCCTGCGATCCGAGCAGAACCCCAACCATCTTTTTGTTGCTCATCTTGCGTCTTTTGTTGTTGTGGGCTTCTGCTAACTGATGCGTCTCTAGTCTTCAGGAAATGTCCATTCCAAAGTCATCGCACTTTGCCCAAGATTCACCATCAAGCCCAAAAATTGTTGCTAAAAACCCAGAGAGTAAATGTTCAGCAGATTGAATCATCCGAATTCGGTCAGCTTCAAGCCACACTCCAGCTGCGCCTCTCACGGGCCTGCATCAGTAAAGGCCATGCCAGGAAACTCAGCAGCAGAAATGCCACGCCCGAAGGTATCAAGCGCCCAGAGATCAACCTCCGTGTCGCCGCACGGATACACCGCGTGTCTCAAAATCATGTGATTTGAATTCGAATTATTGAATTGATGTTCTGGATGTATACCTGCATGACTTTTCTTAGTGTATGTGTATACATATATATATATATAAGATATGATAATATATATATATATATATATATATATATCGTATATTATATATATAGCATCTGTATATATATATATCAAATATGTAATATATATATATATATTATGATATATATATATATATATATATATGCTATATATATATGCTTTATATATATATGCTTTATATATATAGAGAGAGAGATGCAGTCATATACTGTATACATGTACAAACTCGTCATATCCCATCCTGAACAGCTGTGATTCATTTTGCACAGCGTCCAAGTCACACAGCCGGGCACTGAATGTAGAGACGGCCCTTGGAAGTGTCTAAGGAACCTTGGAGGTTCCCCGCAGACGTTTTTCTGGTCATGGAGAACTCCCTAAGTTTGACATCCCAATTTTCAGGGAGAAGGTTCAGGTCCCAAATTTCTGAAAGAAATCCCGCAGCATAAGGCGATCAGTTTTGGCCTGCAGGTACTGAAGAGGAACTATCTGCTAAGTACAGATGGCATGAGTCATATGTTGGTAATGGATTTGCATTGGAGGCCGATGACTGACCCCTTTTACCATTTTGCTGGCTGGAAAAGAAAAAAACTCTAGTTGGTCGCTTGTAGGACTGCAATGTTACTCGCAAATTGTCACATTTTGAGGGGAAGCCCCATGATATCATCAGCATGGGTTTATGAACCCGCAGTTCACATTACCCCATATTATATAATCCATATTACCATACTTGAAGCACGAACCAGCTGCTCTAAGTGAAGGCACTAAAGCTACAGACTTCGCCTTCTTCAAGAAGATTCGTAGTGCTTCTTCGCAAATACCCTCCACCTCAGCAGCCCGTCGCGCAAGATGCCGCGGAATTTGCCGTCGCATTTCTCAACAGTGGATCGATAACCAATGAATACGCCAAAGTTGCTCGAATGTTCAAGGCAAACTTGTGGATGGGCGACTCCCTACAGTAGTTCCCAAAAATTCTGAAACTCTGACATATATTGCCAGATGATGTTCATCATTTTCCATATCACATCCGGCCCAAGCATCTTTTCTCCACCCAGCTGAGCCCAGCTGCGATTGAACTCACGATTGGATTGCGGATTTTCCCCCGGTTCCAGAATGGCAAAGCGCTGCCCGATACCCGGAATGGCGATAGCCTTGGCAGACTCAGCCGCATGATTTGATGTCCCTTGATGAATGGTTTCTAAGTTAAAATCCCAACCTCCAAACACATCCCATATATACATATATAGTTATATACATAGATACACTACATTACATTGCATTACGTTACATTACATTACACTACATGCATACAATTGCATACAATTGCATACATGCATCCATCCATCCATTACATTACATTACATCACATCACATCACATAACAAAACAAAGCAAAACATAACAGAACATAACATAACATAACATACATATATGTCTGCATACATGCATATATATATATATCCATCATCGATATACACATACATGTGTATATATATAGCATATATATATATATTACAACTATATATATGTGTGTATTATACACATGATTATACATATATACTATATAATCAATGTTATATATATATATCCCAACTTGTTCATGGATCATCCAACGTCCCATCGACCTAACTCCCTCAGCCAGGCACCCGGATGGGTTCCTGCGGATGGTCGAGACCTGGATTTCCCGTGCGCGAGAATCGCACGTGGTAAATGTTCGGCAGCCAGGGAAAGATCCACAAGATCCGCCTGGCAGTTTTTGGAATGGGCATGAATCAATCATCTTTACCAAACAGTATGTAAGTTAGTTAAGTATAGTTAAGTATAATTAAGTATAGTTAAGTATAGTTCAGTATAGTTAAGTATAGTTCAGTAGGTTCCCACATGATCTACCTGACCTAGGCTGTTGTTAGTTTGACTGGATTGAGTGATTGACTGGTTTCTCTGCCATGTCTAAGGCTCAGTTTACAAGTGAGTTAGCGGAGACTCTTGCCATTGACGGCCCATGCTACCTTTTGTGCACCTCTGACCTCTTCGTGTCACACAGAATTGGTTGGTGTTCCTTTCCTTCCAAAAAATCACTCAATTGGGAGATCATCAACGCATGGAAAGAGAAAATGTTTAAACCTATAAACGAAAGACCAAAGGCAAAGCTTGACCAAGTTGATTTTGCAGCTCTCATTCTCTGCAGAAGGGGCAGCACATTGCTGCCAAATTCAACCGCCTTCCACACGCCGAGACAATCCACCGTCCGTTCTGCTGCGAGACATCATTGATTAGCAATCCTGTCAATGGCCATCTTCACACCCACACTAACATGTTGATGTAAGAGCACTTGGAATTATCCGTGACTTCAGAATTATTTAGCAAGATTCTTGAGGAAAGAGTACATCTAGGCAGATTGCATTCACACATGAGGATGCCACTTGTAGCAAAGGTAAATGTCCAACATTACAGTATGTACTTGGTAAATATATGTAAATATCAAATTTACTCTCTCCATTTTCGTACTTTTTAACGCCAGCTTTGGATGTTTATTGACAATAGTTCCTCAGTGGTTGGGTAATGAACAAACATTTCAAAGCAGGCAAGGCTGATCCACTCTAGGAAAAAGAACGTGCTTCCTGGGGTCAACTAACGCGTTCAAATGGAAACACATTGCGGCGAACAACAGCCATGCAGGGTGTTTCAAAATCTGGAACCCCGAAACCGCATTGTTGAAACTGCCATCACTTGTGGTATCCCTGGTATCCCCCCATTTTGAGACAAAGGCAGGAGCCCAGTTGTGTCAATGTTTCCTCCTGGTTTTTCGGCCATGGTTTTTCCACATCACCCCGTCCTCCAAAATGACGCCAGCAAATCCAAACCAGTTGGATCATTGCCAGCTGCAACACCTCACCAAGCCCCCAACGATTCAAAGTGGCCGGCGGCGACTTTGAGTGACACCAGCCACCAACCAAAAAGAAAATCGGATTACAGTAGAAACATTCGACACCTGACAAAACTGACAAAGTTCCATTTCAGACGGCACCCTTAAATCATCCAATAAAACTATCGTCGCGGAACTTTAGCGCGAACATCTCCCCAGAAGCCCCGCACAGAAAAATAACCTAGACAAGGTTGTTCTATGGAAACCACATGTCGAACTAAATCCGAAAAAAAATAAAACAATGGAAGAAAAAAAACTTCACAGCCGAACAATGAAGATCCACACCCCAGAAGCCCAGAACGCTAAGTGCCCGGGCTCCTACAAAGGCCAGGCCGTACCTCGGTTCATCATGTCAGGGATCCCGAAACGATCAAACATGCAGAAGTTTACGGGAAAATCATTGAAATAAAATAATGAAATATCATGAGCAATGGTTGTGGAAAATTTTCCAAACATCCGAACTTTAGCAGTTTCAATGCGGTTGAAATGGATCTAACGGATTTCAAATGATATAATATGGGAACACATTGGAATGGGTGGGTGTTGATGGACTTCATACAGCAGATGCGGCTTGAATGCAGTACTGTAAACTATCTATTTGCAAATGGAAGAGGAGGATTCATAGGGAGAGAAAACCTATGGGGGTTTATCGGAATTGTGGGATGAACATCCATGAAAACCATCCGTTGTGCACAGAAGGGAACCATCCATATGGGTCTGGATGATATGGATCATCTGCCTTCTGATAGAAAAACTTCTCCAGGATCTTACATAATTCACTCAGAATTTCCAGCTGTACAACTATCATCAACTATCATCAACTATCTATCTATCTATCTATCTATCTATCGATCCATCCATCCATCCATCCATCCATCGATCTATCTATCTATCTATCTATCTATCCATCTATCCATCTATCCATCTATCCATCTATCCATCTATCCATCTATCCATCTATCCATCTATCCATCTATCCATCTATCCATCCATCCATCTATCTATCGATCTATCTATCTATCTATCTATCTATCTATCTATCTATCTATCTATCTATATATCTATCTATCTATCTATCTATCTATCTATCTCTCTATCTCTCTATCTATCTCTCTATCTCTCTATCTCTCTATCTATCTATCTATCTATCTATCTATGTATCTATCTATCTTTCTACTCTATTCTATTCTATTCTATTTTATTTAGCTATCTATCTATCTATCTATCTATCTATCTTATCTTATCTTATCTTATCTAATCTGATCTAATCTAATCTAATCTAATCTAATCTATCTATCTATCTATCTATCTTATCTATCTATCTATCTATATATATATCTATCTATCTATCTATCTATCTTATCTATCTTATCTATCTATCGTATCTATCTATCTATCTTATCTATCTATCTGTCTGTCTATCTATCTATCTATCTATCTGTCTATTTATCTGTCTATCTATCCATCTATCATCATCTATCTATCTATCTGTCTATCTATCTGTCTATCCATCTATCTATCTATCTATCTGTCTATCTATCTATCCATCTATCTATCTGTCTATCTATCTGTCTATCTATCTATCTATCTACCTATCTATCTATCTATCTATCGTATCTATCTTATCTATCTTATCTATCTTATCTATCTTATCTATCTTATCTATCTTATCTATCTTATTTATCTTATCTATCTTATCTATCTTATCTATCTTGTCTATCTTGCCTATCTTATCTATCTTATCTATCTTATCTATCTTATCTATCTAATCTATCTAATCTATCTAATCTATCTAATCTATCTAATCTATCTAATCTATCTAATCTATCTAATCTATCTAATCT
>Ga0126342_10021504_pt1 | contig 10751 bp, 9 predicted proteins | sample Cyp1metagenome_FD_92528 | JGI IMG/M metagenome (GOLD analysis project Ga0126342, IMG submission 92528) | Coral microbial communities from Lord Howe Island, Old Settlement Bay, Australia - Cyphastrea 1 metagenome | ecosystem: Host-associated > Invertebrates > Cnidaria > Coral ... | reverse complement strand
GGCTGGAAACTATCAACCAATTGTCAAAAAAAACTCAGACCATCATCTGATATATGATATAACTGTCATATAACCACATGACCATTCTTCCGGGGTCGGCGGCAGGGGCGGCAGCCCTTAAATTATCAGCTAAAGACAGCAAACGCACATGTAGTATGTAATGCACATGTATATGGCATATGGGTAGTACTGTGGAAACACCTCTGGGGCACCGGGCGCGAAGTTGCCATGGACCAAGATCTCTTGGGGCACCTTCCTTAGATTAATACATGTAAAATGTAAAACGAAAAGATGTGCAGCTCAAGCAGACTTGGGCCATGGCTTCTTCTGAGCAAAGCACCTCCAAGAGATTAAAACTGAGATCCAGCGACACTCACGGACAACTATGTCCTGTTCTTCCTTCTTTCCCTCTTCTGTTTTCTTCTTTTCCCTCTTCTTGATAGTCCAGGTCGAGAAAGAGACTCGTTCTTGCTCCACCATCAGCCAACATCTCAAAACCATTCAAAACCCAACATCAAGACACATCAAGACACATCAAGACACATCAAGACACATCAAGACACATCAAGACATATCAAGACCACAGAACCACCACAGAACGACAGAGCTGCAGCATGCCTCGTCCCAGCCAACCGGACTTCGTGCCAAGACGCTGAGACCTTTGGCGCCCACCTCTGGAGCCACCTTGCGAGATGGGATGGGAGACATGCGGCAAGACATCGCTAGAAAATCGGGCCTTCCACCGAAATGTCAAGTCGTTGTAGAAGAGAAAGAGGTGCCTTTCCTGGACAAACTAGGCTGTTTGAACTTTCCATAGTCTGAAATCTGAAGCCTGAAGCTTTGACTTTGTCGTCACATTAATGCAAAACATGTTCCGGCGCCTGTCCAACCCTGTCATCATCCAGAATGCCTGATGCCACTTGAATCCAACAAAGGATATTTGATGGCACATGTATCTGGTATTAGGACTTTTTCAGCTCTTTGCAGGTGAACTCAGTGCAAAGCTCCAGCGAATCTGGCTAATGACGCTAGTAATCGCTGCCGCATGCCAGCATTTTCACGCCTCCACGCTGTCGCAAAGGTGCCTTTGAGCAGCTAAAGCCAAGATTCAATTGTGGTTGAGGCTGACACAAGGAAGATTCACACAGCAACAGAATCTAACAACTAACAGTAACTAACAGTAACTAACAGTAACTAACAGTAACTAACAGTAACTAACAGTAACTAACAGTAACTAACAGTAACTAACAGTAACTAACAACAATGTGACTACGTCACCATGGCCCCCATGTGCCTTGATAAAGACAGGACGATCTCCATAAAGCTGATCAGATCTCACATAGTCACCGCTGATACCTTCGTCAAGGGCCACGGAATTTCACGGACACCTTCGTCAAGCCTCATATGGCATCTGGGTGTTGGACCGAAGCTCTCTGCGATGCCCTCGTGGTTTAAAAAGTGGAGACACAGGATGTACTCAGTTTCCTGCTAGGAATTGGACGGCGACACAATTATACAGTGGCAAAACAGTTCATGTTGATATGTGCACACACACACACACATATTCAAGTCACGTCAATATCCAAATACTATTCAGGAATATTTTGTAACACGCACACACACACACGAACACGAAGTCTATTGAAAGATATTGAAAGTTACCTGCTAGATTGCTCCTCTCAATGCCTTTGCATGGTGCAAAGGTCAGCACTACAGGATTTCAACATACAAGTGCATGCAATGACTCTACATGTTGCAGTGACATGTCCTAGGATTCCTGCCTGCTCTGTGCCGCAGATCTCTGCGGTCTCAGTGATATCCAATGCCTCTTTGGGTGATCCGTCAGATTTGTCAGGGCTCTTTGGGCTCAAAGAGCCTGAACGCTGAGAAGCCTCAGCGGAGGAAATGCTGATGCAGTTGGGTTGCAAACATGAAACACAAAGGATCAACCCGTTCTGCCATAGAGATCCATGAAGACCCACAAATGCAACCCAAATCTGAGGTGAACACATAGGATAGTGATCGCCCGATGCTGCTGGAGGCCTATCCGGCTGGGATCGCTGAAACAGTGTTTCTATGTGTTTATGAGTGTTGGAGACTCCAAATCAAGTAACATCTCGGCTCAATGTGTCCGAGACATAAGACACACTCATCTGGTCTCATTTGCAGGTGGCTACCACCCTTCTCTTGACTGAGTTGCAATGCGTTTGCTTGGAGCGACACACCCAATTTGGGGGCCACCCGAATGTCTGGTTTCCATCTTCAGTAGTCTGGTCCGCATAAGGCGCGCTGAATGGTGCTGATTCCGGCACCTTGCGACCAAAGCCCTCATTGACTTGTAGCTCTTGACAAGGGATGAAGGTCACCTGCAGCGAAGCAATCAGCCATTTCAGCCATTGTTCTCTAGGGACCAACCTTGTGCTTGTTTCATCTTGTTTCCACACGATGGTCTCTCACTGTAAGACTATACATACTACGATTGAAACATGGTGCACAAGAGAACACAGATTAAAACTCTCCAAAACAGGTGCACCATGGTGCACCAACGAAAGCTGAACTGCTCATGAGGGTTGCAAGCTCTGAGGGCAGTTCGGGGGCATCTTCACTGACCATGTCATTCTCATCTGCCAGTCTCATTGACTCAGCCTTAGAACGGTCAGAAATGGTTAGAATGTCAGCTTCATGGGTTGTCTGTGCCAGTCACAAAAACTTGTCCGCAGAGAAGCAGAGTCTGAGAAAATGACGCGTCTCCGCCGCTCAGTCATACCATACTGTAGATGGGTCCTCAAATCATGTAGCCATATGCAGGTTTCCTAAAATGGTGGTACCCTCAAATCATCCAAATTAGACCATTTTTGTATTGAAACCCATAGTTTTGGGGATCCACCATTTTAAGAAACCCCCATATGTAGCCATGATTAGCCAGTGGGCATATGGTGTGCCAAATTCCGCCAAGTAAAACATGATAAAACATGGCATGGTGCTGAGCCATCCTGAGCCTTTGGCGGAAGTTGTCGGATAATCGACCAAGGTTCATGTGGCCTTTGTGGCAGGCCGTCTCAGGCTTTTCAGCACATTGGAGTGCCAAGGCCCGAACAAACTTGCTGGTGACCTTAGGATCTTGACTTGGTGGAGTATTGGCACAAAAGTTGCGAAGGCAACCAACAATTATCTGCTCTACATGGCTTAAAGCATTCAGGCATTCCTGGCAGACATTGAGTCTGCTGAGAAATTGACGAAGATGTCCATGCAACAGGGCTCCTTCTGAAACACCAAGGCACAGGAAGAGACATCTAATTTATTGCCAGATACATGGTGACGCTGCAATTCGACGGCAATCATTTTTCAAACCACAATGCAGGAAGGTTGTGCGAATCTTGCAGAACTTTGTACATGAGCAAGTAGAACAAAGTTGTTGGACTGGAAAGAGCAAAGATGTTTGAAATAGAAGTTTAGAAGTATTTTGATATATTTCTGACTCCTTGAATGTGAAAACATACTTGAAAATCTTCAGCCCATTGACAGTTCACTTGCCGTCTCTACCTGTGGCCTCCTGTACAATACTGCCACAAGGCTCTCCTTGTTGAGAAACTTGGTCCGAAAAACAATCAAGGTGTTGGGGATTCCAAGTGAAATTGCGGTCGCAATACTAGACAGGAAAAACATGTAAAGAGAAACACACATCAAACGATACCAAATCAATACCAAGCTGCAGTGAACGGGCAGAAATACTATTTTGACTTGAATCTTTGCCCTGGAACGCAGCAACTTCCTTCTGTAGTTGAATAGCATCTGCTGGGGTTGTGCAGCTTCAGGTTCGCCTTAGTTGATTACCAGTCTCTCAGCGGCCACATGTCTCTTCCGGGTTTTTCGCGATCACCAAGGCACACGACTTCCAAGAGCATCGGCGATCCGATGGGGCTTCCCTGGCCGTCCATCACGGCCCAGGCTGAGGTGAGCATATCTCCTTGATGACCAGCTGTGAAGGATAGATCAAGAACCAATTCCACCTGAGGGACTGCTCAAACTGCCGAAATGCCAAAGGGATCCAAAGGGGCAGTCTGTTGAATGTTTGGGACCTTTTGGGACCTTTCAGCAAAACAACATGTGACCTCACATCAGTACAGAAGATCGACTATTCATGTGGATTGAAACAGAGTACCAGTGTACCCGGTATACCCCAATTACAGTCATTTTATGCCACTTTCACATCTTTATCACCTTTATTGCATCTGCCTTTCTATCTATTCTATCTAGCCATCTATCTATCTATCTGTCTGTCTTTATATCTATCAATCTGCTTTCTATCTATCTGTCTATCTATCTGTCTTAGGTCTGTCTTTCTATCTATCTATCTATCTTTCTATCTATCTATCTATCTGTCTTTCTATCTATACATCTATCCATCTATCCATCTATCCAATCTATCCAATCAATCAATCAATCAATCTATCTATCTATCTATCTATATATCTATCTGTCTTTCTATCTATCTATCTATCTGTCTGTCTTTCTATCTATCTTTCTATCTTTCTATCTATCTGTCTTTCTATCTACCTATCTATCTGTCTTTCTATCTATCTATTTCTCTTTCTATCTATCCATCAATCCATCAATCCATCTAGCCATCTATCCATCCATCCATTTATTGATCTATCTATCTAACTGTATTATTATATTAAATATTAAATATTAAATATTATACATTATATATTATATATTGTACATTAGATATAATATATATATATTATGTTATATATATATATCATGTTATATATATATTATATTATATATTATGTATTATATATTATATATGATATATGATATATTATATATTATATATTATATATTATATATCATATATTATATATCATATATAATATATTGTATATGTGCCTATGCATGCTTTACACATCTTTACATAGGGACAATGATGATATCCCCCGATATAAACCCTATTGGATCTTGGGGGATCGCCATTCCAAGGCACCGTCTCACCAGGGGTCACCGCACCCAACGGCATCTTGTCAAAACCCCAGGATGGCCCATCGCGAAGCTCCAGGGTGGAAGCCTGGAGCGATCAACGATCAAAGGAATGTCAACTTGTAATATTATGTAGTATATATGTAGTATATGTGTAGTATATATGCCATTAGATGTTCTTAGATGTTGTTCGAATCTTAGAGTTTGTTTCGGTCAGATACTTCTCGAACGGGAACAATTAAGCCTGACGGGATGAAAAGCCTTGGAACTTCAAACATACGCTCGTCTTTACTAGTAGGATTACTAGTAGCATGAGTAATCTCTGCCCCAAACATCCCAACGTGTTGCGAAGAGTTCCGAGGAGGACTCATTCCAAGCTATGACCAGTTGGCAATAGTTGACAATAATTGACACAGACAAAGACAAACACACACACACAGACACGCAGAACAGACTCACAGAGTGCATTCGGGAATTTGACTGCCCATCAATCCATCCCTACGTTGAATTTGCATGCCAGCTTGACTCAAATAGCATTACTATGGACTATGGATTACTATGCATTACCAGATCTTCCGTTTTTGTTGGGTTGAATAGCTGGAGTTGTGGTGTATGTGTGTGTGTGCCTGTAGCCTGACATTCGAAATCTGTGCATATGCCATACAGCACCAAGACTTGCCAAACGATGTCTCCTGTGCCTCAGGCCATGCTGCCTCGCCAATGTTCACCACCACAATCTTCACCTCGGAGACACACCATGGATTTTGACAAAAACATACAAAAACAATAAATGAATATAAATGATAAGAAACAACATATATGTATACTGTATATATATATAATATTATTATATTATTGAAACAAGTGTTTCGTTGAGGCCCAACCAAAATCAAAACACGTAAGTCTTCTGTTTTATTGCAACTGTCTCAAGTTTGAGGAATATGCCTGGCTTTGAGATGTCTTTCATCTCCAGCTTCTGCTACTCTGGGTGTCTCACTAGAGCTTTCGTCGGTGGTGGGCATGCAGTATGCTTGATTTCGAGGTGACCCAAGCGAAAGGCCTGTGCAAAGAGTTTGGAAAAACAAAGATCTTCTATGAAGCCAAAGTCTGTGCGTTTCCATCACCTTGAAACTGAACACAATGGAGCATCAACTGTTCACGGGGCCTCTGATCCATGCCATTCGATCACGCCCTGCTTGTTCTGCAACTGCTGCATGGTAGTGGGATCGTTGAGGAGAGCGGACACAAACACCACCTTTGGCCATCAACAAGTTGCACGTCTTGCACTTGACGGATGATGAAACAACGGTATCCAGCGGTTTTCTCAAAACCTGTCATGGCCGCCATGGCCTAGTAAGCCCGCAGTGCACTATGCGGTTTTCTCAATCTTTCGCACCAAGTGGCTTTGACAAGCTGCTCTGGCTTCTGGGAAGGGGTAGGGGAAGCCACGCCCATTGGCACGTCCTGGCAAGCAAGACTTCTGCAGAAAGCTGGACATATTTGGAGAACTTGGAGCCTCCTTATGTAATGGGAATCGCAAAACATAGTGCGAATGTCCTGCCTTGGTATGAGACGGAAGCATGCGTAGTTTGTGTACGTATGTGTGTCTGATGTGAATGACTTGGTCTTTTAAACTGACATGGGAATGCCGCTGATCCCTTTTAAAGGATGCGTGTTCATATTATCTATCCAAGTGACTAATAACATCCAATAATCTTCATGTCATCTGCTCAACTACCGTACTGAACCACTAGCGACATGGAAAGTCAATCGACGTGTTGGAAGTGAGATGTTTGGCTTACCGGTTCAATGACCAGTAATGACCGTCACCCATGACGTCAGTCGCCTCGTTCTCAGCTTCTTCCAGCCTGCCAGTGGTGCAATTCTCCACAGCTTGAAAAGCAAACAAACATGTTTACGCCAAACAGAGCGCAGGCCACCCAATCAAGCTGCTTTAAATGCTGCTGTCTTGGAGTTTCGGCCCCATTTCTGAGATGGCATAGGTGTCTCAGACTGGAAGTTCCAAAGAACTCTTGGACTGAGTGTCAAATGTTTGTGTTGTATTACAGTAATCAGTGACATCCAGCAATTTCAAGCCTCTCCCAGTCATCCGAGATATCTGACCCGGAGTCCTACACCAGCTCAGCAGCTGCAAGAACTGCAGACATGAACTCAACTCAGCAGTTGATGGTGACCGTGATGGATGTGGTGAGGTTGATGGTGACTTTGAACATCACAAATCACCTCCGGTGTGGCAATGATTTCAGAATTTCAAACATTCCGAAACAACAATCACTGCTTCCCAGTCCTGGCTCTGTTCCACTGGAGTTCTTGCAGCAACTTCCACTTCTGCGACGCTCATTGCGTGGACCACTGCTTGGCGAAGTGCTTTGTTTGGATTGGAAAGCAGTTTGGCCATAGCCGCGACTGCGACCTGGCGATGCGAGAGTGATATTTGACCCAAATGCCGTTCAAATGCGTATGCAAAGTCATGCATCAGGCTTTGATGCCGTAGGCCGTTGTCATTTTCCAGGGAAGTTTGAATCTATTAAATTAGACACAAGAAGATGCAAGAAGTGCTGTTCGCCTAGGTGCAGCATTTGAACCCCAACTCATAATGAACCGCCCCGGAACACGACAACTTTTCTGCAGCTTCCTTTAGTCCACACACAGAGCTGATCACATGGCATGAGTTGTGCTGTCACAAAGAAACGGACGAAGGCTCGTATTGAAAGATGACGTGGTAATCTACCGATATTGCGCTGTTATGCTTTGGACAATGTGCACAATGCACATTTTCAGAATCCCTCAAACAATATAACAACTTAAACACTTGGCAAACGTGGCCCATGTGGTCACATATATGTTGACAACACCCTTTGGACCTTGGGATCTATCTCAGACTCGCTGACGGTGTCCAATTTCTCCTTGCAAGTCTGATGGAAATGTTGTGACCATACCCTGTGAATTATGATGGAAGAGTGTGCAAATGTGAGAGAACGTGTAAATAGTGCAAGATCATGTAAGTACTAGTGATACTAGTGGCGACAATACTATCATAACAGGTTATACTATAACAATTCAATACACATATTTACATATATATATATATATATCATTATACATCATTATATATCATTCTATATCATTATATAGGTATATCATTAGATATCATTAAATATCATTATATATCATTATATATCATTATATATTATTGTATATCATTATATAACATTATATAGCATTATATATTATTATATATCATTATATATCACTATATATTAATCAACGACATCCATTTTACAATCTTCATTTCCAACACCCAGTCCTCAGTCGACAGTGGGGGGGTGCAGGGCTGTGGCACCCATGCGAGTTTTGGCTCTGGTGGAGTGCTTGGACAGGAAACCAATGCAGCTGGCACCTGTGGTGCCACTCAGCCACTCTACGTTGAACATCTTTTAAAACAGAACAAATATGAACAGATAAATATACTTAAATATACTTAAATATACTTAAATATACTTAAATATACTTAAATATACTTAATTAATTGTACTTACAACTCATTATCAACTCATTACGTATGATCACATGAGCCGCATCTGACTGTTGGACTTGCTACGAGCAAAATGAAGACACATCATTGCCAAGATTACAGTATTGGCAGTCGCGATGAAAGTGAATCAGAACTCTCTTGTTTTGGGCAATCACCAGAAATCACACATGCCTCTTTCTCATCTGGCGAAGTTGGTGTGCATGGAACAGCCAAGGGAGGTGGTGTGCATGGAACAGCCATGGCAGCGGCAACATCTGCCTGTCGAAATCACAGGCCATCTGACAGTACTAGCTTCTCCAGGTGAAACAAACATGGACAGAAAACAACTGTGGCCGTAATAACACTTATCAGAAACCATCAGAATACCAGAAATATCTTATTGAATAAACGGCAAGATGATGTCAGCGCTTGAATCTATAGGACATGAACACACATCATCGTGCGCTTTGCTGCAAACTCTTTCAAACTCCTGTGGCTCTTGGGTGCTTCTGCAGCTGGGCAAAGGATCTCCAACAGTTACATTATCTGATCTCCAACAGAAAAATAAAGGGCTCATCTTGACTACAAGCGAGATAGCATGCAGATTATCATGCAAAAGATGAACATTGCGATCTAAAGCGGGTGATTTGTTGAGCAGGTCCAAGATGGTTACAGACTGCATTGGCACCAGGATTGTCAGGCAACTGTGGCGAAGGTTTGTTGAGTTTGTAGAGGGAGGAGGCCAGGAAGGGCCGTTGTGAAGCAATACTTAGTTACTTTATATGATATACATGATATATATATATATGTATATATACATACATTATGATATACTTTAATCCTTCGCCTTGCAAAGGCATTTAACAATTTCTTGTTCAGCGGGCACGTGGTACCTCTGACAACACCCTTGAACTTCTATTTATTTTGTTCTGCTGTGCAGTATTGAATATTGCCCAATGCGATCGAATACTTCAATGCAAAAGCAGTGACAGATGGGGGTTCTTAAAATGGGGGATCCCAAAACCATGAGTTTCAATACTGAAATGATCTAATTTTGGATGATTTGGGCGTAGCTCCACTTTAGGAAACCTCCAAATGGCAACAGCACTTTCCGCATCCCAAATGGACACTGCACCTGGGCATCCAACAAATCAGGTGTGCATGGACAAGCCATCATGGCATCAGCCTGCCGTGGTTGCAAAGCATCCAACCATTCCAAGGCTCTCTTGCCAGCTGAAGGACGGATTTAGATCTGTGATGCCTGTTGTGAACCTGATGTTTCAAGAGCCCATTAAGATAGACACAGAAAGTTTTAAACCTCCACATAACCCCCTTCCAGAAAATCATCTGCAAAAACAAACGCAACAGCAACCCTGAGCTTGACGGCTTGAGGTCTTAGAAAGATCATGCGGTGCAGACTGGACTCCCAGTGGCAGATGTAATCCAACGAGGAAAGCTTTGTCTGAAAATCATGGACGAAATGCCATGAAATACCTTCACTACACCAAACAACTTCAAAGTGTTCAATCAAAATTGACCTTTTCAATATCTTTCGATATCTTTCTACAATCTTTTGGAAAACGATTGCTTCCTACCACTGCTTTGGATGTTCGTTTTACACTGCGCCGCAGGAGCTGCACCTCAAACATCGGCATGTCGGGGAACTCATTCTTGGGTTCGGCCAACTTCTCCTTGTGCGACGACAGCTGCGCCCCTGTCCCTAGTAACTTTAGTACATGTCGAGTTGGTGCATGTTGGTGCCCTGCCCTCTCTTCCTCCTTTTGTTCTATTGCATTCATATATTAATATAATTATACACATACAATATCGTACAATCTTATATATATACACATATGTATATAATACACACATATACAATATTTGCATCTACATGTATGTATTATATATATATGTAGAGTATATGTATGGTATATATATATATATCGTATACATATAGTATACATATAGTATACATATAGTGTATATATATATAGTATATATATAGTATATAATTAGTATATATATAGTATACTTATAGTGTATATATATAGTATACAATTAGTATATATATATAGTATATATATAGTATATATATAGTATATATATAGTATATATATATAGTATATATATAGTATATAATTAGTATATATATAGTATACTTATAGTGTATATATATAGTATATATATAGTATATATATAGTATATATATAGTATATATATAGTATATATATAG
>Ga0126342_10021503_pt1 | contig 10751 bp, 10 predicted proteins | sample Cyp1metagenome_FD_92528 | JGI IMG/M metagenome (GOLD analysis project Ga0126342, IMG submission 92528) | Coral microbial communities from Lord Howe Island, Old Settlement Bay, Australia - Cyphastrea 1 metagenome | ecosystem: Host-associated > Invertebrates > Cnidaria > Coral ... | reverse complement strand
TAGGTCTGGCATCCTTGACCAAAGGATGCTTCACTTCCCAGTCTCACCAGACAAATAAGAAAGAAGATGAAAAAGAAAACTGTAATATAAAGCCTGGAGTGTCCACACTAGCACTAAAAAGCTGTGGGTTTTGATTGATTTTATTGTTGTTCAAGCTTCTTTATATTGATTATGTTGTTGATTTTTGTATTGATTAAGTTGTTGATCCTATCTGGTGTGTTGTGGATTCCCAAAGGCAGAATTCCTGTTGATTTTGAACTGTGTTAAAATCAATAGAAAATATTGAAAAAACTCTAAAATCAATATTTTCAGAATAGTATTGATTACAATCAATATCCGATGCTCAGGGTAAGTGTTTTTTAAAAGAAGCAGGTGAAAACAAATCATGGAATCCATATCAAACCATTTCTTTCTCCATGGGCTCAAACAGAACATGCCTATGTGTCCTGTGTCCACAACCTGCAGATGTGGGATAATCTGGCTAAATGACAACACACATCAAAAAGTCAAACAATCTGGAATGGATTCCGAAATCGTTGCCCAAAAATGCTTGTTTGCAGTTACGTATCCCTAAATAACGATTAAACATGACCAACATCTGTGGTTTGTGGCGATCAGCCAACCATCTTTGTATAGCGGCAACTCACGCTTGAGGCACCTCCGCATACACCTCATAGACGCATCCACTAGGCAAAGAAGAAACTGTAAATTCTGTCCTTGGTCAAAATTACTTCCTGGAGATGTCTGGCGCGAGATCCGAGTACGTATATAGACCCTCGAAGTACCCATGAATTCATGAATCACGGGCATGTTACCCAGCTTTTTCTGAGTACTTGGAAGGTCTAGATACTCCCTTGAGAAACTGTCTTTTCGGCTCTGGAACAAAATCGCTTCAACAACTTCAGGTACTTGGCTTCTGAAGATTTCAATCAACTGGGATTCCAACCACTCGCCCTTTGGTAATTTTAGCCGCTTTTTTAACAGCAAGCTTGGTGACACAGTCAAACCAGCACAGAAGAAGGGGAATGGTGGATGACCCGTGATCATTATTATATATCATTATTATATATAATTATCATATATCATTATTATATCAAATCATTATACTACACATATATTATTATATTTTCCTGATACAGATTAAAATGATGATCAAGCACTTAAATGTTCTTAAATGAGAATACAACCAACGACGGCCGCGTCTCGTGGAAATGACAGGAAAGCAAGAAGGCACCGATTGGGAATGCCAGGTGGATAAGGGAGCAAAACTTCTTGTTCACACAAAACCATCAACAGGGGGAACACGCCATGTGTATATATAATTATATATACACACATTTATAGATATCTAAATAAACACATACACCAACAAGAAGCCTCCGTGATCAAAATTGATCAAACATGGCTTGCTGCATGTCATCCCCCATTTCCATGTTTCACATAAAGCTCTGTTTCTGGATTTCCCATGGCTGCTGTGACCACCGAGCAGCTCTCTGACTCCAACGAAACTGTTGGACCTGTGATCCTAGGCAGCAAGGGCCCAAAATTGGCCCGGATGGAAGCCTCAGACACAGTTCATCATGTGTATATATATATATTCATATATTCATTAATAATAATACTAAATATATATATATATATACGGTAACTTCATTTAAATATACGGGATTTTTAAATATAAGAACAGGTATTTCATACTACCTCCGGGGTCTCGCGGCCTGACCCGCCCTCCACATATTCAAATGTTGTTACCGTACTTACCGTATATATATATTTGATTATATTTGTCTAAATGCTGTCCACAAAATAATGTATGTGTAGATACCTAGATTAGAAATAATACGCACCAAAAAGGCTATCCATTGCGAATTCGGACAAGCGATTCATTTGAGGTTTGTTTGCCTAGCAAACACATAGTAATTTTGTTTTCTCATCCGACAGAAAGGTGGCTGGGTCTGTGTGTGGCTTTCCATGACATTCTTCACACTGGTCAGTTTCCCTTTTGGACCAAACAAATCTTGCAATACGAGCAACACTGGAACTGATCGTGCCCAAATCTGATTGGTGAAGTTTGCATTTAAAAGCTCTTTTCATGCGAAACATGTTGAAACAACATGACTACACTTGAATAGCTGTTTGACTACAAATTGAGTGGAAAACCAACATCATCTACTGGGCATTGTTAGCACCTTGCCACTGCACACAAGATCATCCCGGCTGTGGAGTCGCCGCAGCCATCAGCCCAGGTTGCCAAGGTGCAAACACCTGGTTACTCACCTGCACCTGGGCCCAAAGTCGATGGAATTAATTACCATGGTTCAAGAGTTCAAGGGTCTGGATGGTGCCCGGAAATATGGTCAGGTTTTCAAGGCCCAATGAAACAGATTGCTGATAGATAAAATTCTCAAGTTACCAAGGTGAAATACCGCGTTTGGTCAAATATAGATCCAGTCGACAGTGAAGCGCCGCCGTGCGGCACGCTTTGCGATCAGGTGCACAGCCCACAAAGACAAAGTCTCGAGGCCCAAGAAGCAAGCCAAGCCTGATCTGCTTGGTGATGGCAACTAACCTCTTCACCATTCAAATGCTCGTGTGTAGGATTCCCAGGGAACAAAAAGCAATCTCCATAGCTAACCCGGCTTCATCGTATAGGCGCAAACTTCAGGGGAATGGCACTGGAAATCGTAGATTTAGAATAATCCCTTACCTCAACCCTGGTACTTTTTATCAATTTCATTGCTATTTTGAGGGTCTGTGAGTATGCCTAATGAGTTTTCAGGGGCTGAGGGGGGGTGGTAGCTCCAACAATTGAGAATTGAACATCGCATAGTAACTGCCTAGACCCTTCAAATACCTGGAAAAAATTGGCAATATATATATATACATATTATACACGTCATTTTGGGACGTTTACCCAGTCTCATGGGTAGTTGGAGGGTCAAAGTGTATTGGATTTTCCTTCCAACCATTTCTTGGATGTAGAGGTTCCCTGCAGAGCAAATGGTCCCTTGAAGGCAAGTGTTTGTGCATGCTGTATGTTCTTTCCACATGCTTAGCAGCACCTGGTAAATGTCAGCGATTTTTTCCACGAGGCGAAATGTGACACCAGAAGAGTGTATTGGTTACAAAATATTACATGCGTAAGGAACTATCTCTGCTCGTAAAATAGTTTGGATTCGAAGTTGGGGTTTTGCAGGAACATTTGGGGCCCAAATACTAAACGCAAGTCGGTGTAACCGTCAGCTTATAGAGCAGGGAAAGTTGTTCACGTCCATTCCTGTTCTAGATGATGATGTTGAAAAACTGATGGTCTTTTTGGTGGAAATTGATACCACGACATAGGCCAATCTTTTGTGCAGTAACAAGTATGAATTATCCTTCCCCACCCGGCAGCCTAGCGAAGCAATTGAAAATTCCAGGCCAATCTATGACAATTGATCCTGGAACTGTTCTCTCTTCTTTCTTTACGGTGAAGGTTCGCTACCAGGTCACCAACAAAAAGGTTCTGCCCATAGTGGATTGTTGGGATGGACGTCGAACCCAACAGAAACCAAACCAGATAGTGAATAGTGTTTTTGGGATTGGTGAACCGTGGATATTATATGATATAATGCCTGAAACAAACGCACATGAAAACAAAACATCTGGGTTTGTGTTGGTTTTTGGTGAACAATTTCCCTGTCCGTAAGGACGGTTCATGATATGAAATTTAGGAAGGATAAGAAGGTACCACCCGCCCAAGCCGTAAGAAACAAACAAGATTAACTCCTATCATTTTTGGGGCCTCGAAAGCTCCGAAAAAGTTCGAACATATTACATGTTTGCCTTCAAACAACTTGGCACTGTACCCTAAATGAAGACATCAGGGAGCTTTCAATGGTCCCATCAGCCTCCAAATAGTTCGGCCCTGGCTTCACTTCGGCACATTGACACATCTTCTTTCCGCCTGATCTCTGTCGAAACGAGTTGCAACAGCAGGTGTTCAATCCTTCAACACAAACCATCATAACTGGTTGGTGGTTTTAACCATCTTGAAAAATATGAAGGTCAATGGGAAGGATTATTGCAATATATTATGGAAAATTAAAAACGTTCCAAACCACCAACCAGATAAACATACATAAACCTATGTGTCCTTGGATCACCTACAATTGCTGGATCTTATGCTTGTCGTGTGTCTTCGTCCTCCTCTTTCCTCCACCTCCGCCTCCTGGTCATCCAAATCTGTTCATCTTCCTTGTGCGGACTTATCCTCGTTATTTTCCTCATCTTCAGAATATGCATCAGAAGGAAAAATGTTTTTCCCGTTTAGCGTCTTATAAACATGATGATCCTCAGCCGCAGATCGAATTATCATTTCACGTGGCCTGCGTGGCGGTGCGGATCATATTTCAAGTCAGAACTCAGAATGCAGAAAAAATGTGTTTTTTTAAGCAAACCTGATGGGCGATCCGCGATGTTATTTTCATGAAACCTGTCAGGAGTCTAAGGCGAGAGGCTGCAGCAGCTAGTCAAGAGGAAAGCCTTTGTCCTGGTGTTGCTTTATTTTACGCCTGCGGCATTGCAGAATAAGGGAAGACTTAAAATCGCGCGCACGCAGGTCAATGTTGAGCACGTACTGTGCGAGGCTCAGCATGCTCATGAGGACACAACTCTTTCTAGTTGAAATTGTTCATCAAAGAAACAAAATTGTTTAGTGGAAAATGCTCATCAGGCATTTAGCGTCTTACAAATATTATGATCCTCAGCCGCAGATCAACTATCATTTCGCTTGGCCTGCGTGGCGGATCGTATTTCAACTCGGAATAAATTAAAACTTGTTTAAAGCAAACCAGCTGATCCGCGATCCGCCATGTGATTCATATGATTCATGATTTATGTAAAACATGTCAGGAGTCTAAGGGGAGAGGCTTGAAGCAGCTAGTCAAGAGGAAAACACTTATGTCCCGGTGTTGTATGTCAGATTTAAAAAAGTATATATCTATATGTATATATATATCTCTCTCTCTCTATGACCGAGAGACCTTCCGGTATTATGTTGTTGCTCTGCTCCCATCCTTTTCCCTTATTGCGGTAAATTAAATACGTAAATTCAAATATTTAGTTTGACAGAGTTGAATTGTTGAAATTAATCAATCGGAATATCTGATTGAATTAGTTAACTGTACAAGAATACTTCTATAAGAACCATCAGGGGCTGAATTTATGCTGAATTTGTTTCCCGCAGATAGTTTGTGGAAAACAAAATATATATATATATGGAAATGGGAACAAAAAATTGAGGAACCTTGACTTTTCAAGCCTAAGAAATTTTATGAAATTTTGATGTTTGCGAAGGACGACGTTTTCCCTTTGCGGCCCTGCTCAGTTCACGCTCTTTCTTAGCCATGTATTGAATTCAACCCTTACCCGGTAACGTCTCCTCTACACAAGGCTCTTATAAACCCTTACATGTAGATGTCTTAGCCAAGTATTGGTTGGGTTTAGTATTACATTCAACCCTTACCCGGTAACATCTCCTCTAGACAAGGCTCTTATATAAACCCCTACACGGTTAAGAAATCCAGGGGCTGGATTTCTTAGCCATGTATTGATTTTAGAAACTAGCCTCTACACCTACCCCGCGAAATATCTGGTTCCTACCCCGTGAAACTGCTGGTTCCTACTCCTGCTGTCTTCTCTTAAACTTTGCATGTCTCTTTCCTGAAACCAAGGCGCCAATATCCGTCAGCATGGGCCCTTTTTGTTAAGAAATTGAGGGGCCCTGGCCATCGGAAACCAATATTTGTATATAACGATCGCGCTGTAGTTTCACTTTTGAGGAAAACGTAAAGGAAAAGGCAAATGAAAATGCAAAGGAAAAAGTCAATTTAAAGAAAAACTCGAAGGAAAAGGCAAAGAAAATGCAAAGGGAAAGGGGAAAAACAAAATAGGAAGGAAACGATCAGGAAAGTTGAAGGAAGTGGAAGGGAAAATGGGAAGGAAAGGGACAGTAAAAGGAAAACGGAAGAAACAAGGAAGAAACAGGACATGTTAAAACAAAAATTACAAGGAACAAGGGAAAAGGAAAAGAAAGGAAAAAAGAGAAGATCGGAAAACTGAAAGGAAAAGGAAAAGACACGTACTTTCTTTCTTCGTGCAATCCCCACCCCGACACACTATTATGACATAGTTGCTGATATAGTGCGTGGAAGTATATATGGCATGTAAATAAATAAATAAGTATATATATATATGTTCATATATATATACATATATACATATATATATATATATATACATAATAGTAAAAAAATGAAAATAATAACAACTTGTTTTTCTGACTTCTTTCTGGCATTCTATCTGGCATCTTTTTAGGCATTCATTCTGGCATTCTATCTGGCATCATGTATTCTGACATTCTATCTGACAGATATTCTGGCATTCTGTCTGGCATCCTATCTGCGATACTGGCATTCTGTCTGGCATTCTCTCTTGCATGTGTTCGGGTCCAGGCGCACTCCGCGGCATCCGGAGCTAGCGATATGGTGTTCGGGCCCATGCATGGCCAACAGCATCCAGAACTTGGGATGACAAGGCTGACATCAAGCGGAACAGGAACAGGCACAAGACGAAGAGAAAATGGGAAGGCAGAAGAAGAAGACGAGGAAGAAGAAGAAGACGAGGAAGAAGAAGAAGACGAAGAAGAAGAAGAATAAGAAGAAGAAGAAGAAGCAAAAGGAGAAAAGGAATTGCACCTTTGTTATTTTTTAGAGACCCCCACCTGGCAGGTAGGGGGGAAAAACATACATGAAAAGGAAATGAAATAAAACATCAAAAGGAAAGGAAAAGCAGAATAACAAGGAAAAGGAAAAGAACGGGAAAGGAAAGGATTACATTGATTTAACCTATGTATTTGTCTCCTAATCCGATTCAAGTTCGTTGAAAATATTAAGTTAATGAATTTAACTAAGAACGCAGTGAATTTAATTGATTCGAACAAGTTGATTAGTGAATATAATTTAAATAATTGGTTCAATTGGTTTAGTTCCCTCCATTGTTTCAATGACGTTAATCAACTTAACTAGTTAAATTAGTTAAAGCAAATTCCTGAACTTAAATAACTTAGTTAAGTTAAGAAACTAATTTGATTAGTTTGATTAATTCAATCAATTTAATCGATTTAATTCAGTTCATCCATTCAATTCATTTGATCCATTGAATTAGTTCAACAAAATTAAGCACTCAAATTATGTTGAAAGAGAAACAGGAAAGCAAAAAGGGCAAGGACAGGAAAAGGAAAATAAAAAAACAGGAACAGGAAAGGAACAGGAAAACTAAAAAAGGAATAGGAAAGGAAAGCAAAAGAAAGCAAAAAAACAAGGAGAAGGAACAAAAGGAACCAGGAGAAGGAACAAAACTGGGATATGATTAAGCTAGTTATTTTGTGTACTTACTGGGATTAGGTTATGTAATCAATAATCTGATTGATTGAATTTAAAACCAAAGTCAAAATACAATGTGTATATATGTATATAGGCAATGTGATAGATGCTATGCATTTTCAAGTTCACAGATATATGAATAGCTTTTGAAAACAATGTAAATATAATGTAAGAAAATAAATCATGTCCAATGAACAAATGTGTATATATATATATATATATGCATAATGTCGAACCGAAAAACTATATATACCTGCAGATATGTAGATATAAACAGATATACTTTTGTATATTTAAACATATATACACATAGTATGTGTATATAGGTATGTGTACAAATGAAACCTAGTATATACATATAGAACACATACATCTAAACATCGTTGCATATATAAATACATCTATACAAAAATAATCAAAAATACAATAAACATAGATCAATAGAGGCTTATCTACATAAATTCATATATATATATGTACGTAGCTACAATGATCTACATATATTCACTACATTATGACATGGGATTGCAACACATTGCATTACAGATACATACAGATACATATATATATATATAATATCGCATATAGTATACCCCCTTATATACATATAATATATATATATATATACATATACATATGGCTATGGATCAATACCTATAATTACCATTTTGATGGATGAAGATCCGTTTACCATCCATTTTGATGTTCACCAGGGGTACAAGGTTTTGACCCATCCCCATATATGAGCGAACACTATATTCAAATTTTGACCTTGATTTGTCCATTGCCCATTGGACTCTCCTTGCCTCTTAGGAGATTTGGCAGTCCCCATGGAACTTTGCATATTGCGGCCCACGTGCATCGGCCGAAAGATGACAAGGGGCAGAGGAGCTGAAGCAGGCAGGGGTCGTATCAAGAGTTTCTTATGTAGTTTTGTAGCATCCCAATAGTCCTGGAACAAATTTGGAATGATTTTGGAATGGGCCATGTTGGGAATCATTCTCCATAGTTATCATCATCTTTTGTAGGGCATAGGGTGGCAATGGAAGGCTTGGAACATCAAACTGGGACGAGGGACCTGACTGCCCGGCTCCGCCCCAAGGGGCAGCTCTGATTTGAGCGAAAAATCTGGCGAGTAAGGCATAATCACAGAGGAGTGCTTGGAGGATCGTCCCAGTGAGTCTTTCATAAGGCGTATCCATATCAAAAAACGAAAATCAAAACCATACTAGGGATATTCTGGGAGTCTGGTGGAATTGAACAGGTGATATTTCGTGATGTTCAAGAAGTTTCTCAAACCTCAAATGAGGGAAACTTACTTGGCATGCAGGGAATGCACAGTGAAACACCATACAGGAAGTTGGATGCAGCAACTCCCTCACCAGGCCAGGTTTGGTAGCTGCGCCAGGCAAGTGTGAAGATAGGGTACCCTCAAAAATCACTTCATTTCCGGGGGGTATACCAATGTATACCACATTTTCAGGCACATCTGTGCTATGGTACATACATGACATATACATACCCCCATGAATGAAGGGATGATCACCGAGTGAGGCAATCATGAAATCATGACCTGTAATTACTTCCAACATATATGTAAAGTATGTATATATGATATTAATTGTATTAAAACATACTGTACACATACTTACTTGATACTAGGAGAGAAGAGACAATAGCAATCATATTTTTTGGTCCAAGTACAGTACGGCCATCTGAGTTTGCGCAAAGATCTACCCGGCAAAAGCACCCATGGCCGCCATAGCACATAGTTTATTTCCGGAGAAACGTTTTCTACAAACCATATATATATTATATGTAGCGCATTAACAAATATATATAGATAGATAGATAGATAGATCGATAGATAGATAGATAGATGAAGAAAAAGCTAAAGATACATATAAATAAAAGACAGATAGAAAAACAGAAAACAAAAATAAATAGGTACATAAATATATGAAAATAAATTTAGAAATATACAAAAAAAACGAACAATCGATCGATCAATAGATAGATAGATAGATCGATCGATAGATAGATAAATAGAGAAAGATAAATATCGAAATATAGAAAGAAAAAATTCCGCCGGCCGCCGGCGTGTCTGATTTGAAGGTGTTGGTTGTTCTTGTTTCTGTTCTTGGTTTGTACTTGTTTCTGTTCTTGGCTTGTACTTGTTCCTTTGTTATATTGCCGCACGTTTTTGCTTCGTCTGAATCAAAGGCACCCCACCCCACCCCTCCCCCTCCTCTAAGTACTAAGTACTACTACTACTACTACCACTACTACTACTACTACTACTACTACTACTACTACGACCACTACTACTACTACTACTACTACTACTGCTACTACCACTCTTACTCCCGCTCCGACGCCTTCTCCGATGCCTACTCCGACTTCGACTCCTCAGAAGCTTTTACACACAGAAGCTTTTACACAGGGAAGCTTTTACACCCAGAAGCTTTTACACACAGACGCGTTTACACACAGAAGCTTTTTACACACAGAAGCTTTTACACACAGAGGCTTTCCCGGATTCCGTCCAAAAAGCTCTCCCCCAGCAGAGTGAATGATTTTTCGTGTTTTTTACGCACAGAAGCTTTTACACAAAGAAGCTTTTACACACACAAAAGATTTTACACACAAAAGCTTTAGACGCAGAAGCTTTTACACACAGACACTTTTACACACAGCCCTTTTTACACACAGAACCTTTTACAAACAGACACTTTTACACACAGACACTTTTGAAGACAAACGCTTTTACACACACAGATGAATCTACACACAGACGCTTTTACACACAGACACTTTTACACACAAAAGCTTTTACACACAGATTTTTTTACATACAGACACTTTTACACACAGACACTTTTACACACAGAAGCTTTTACACACAGAAGCTTTTACAGACACAGAAGCTTTTACACACAGAAGCTTGTCCACACAGACGCTCTTACACACAGACGCTTTTACACAAAAGTTTTTACACCCAGAAGCTTTTGCACACAGAAGCTTTTACACACAGAAGCTTTTACACACAGAAGCTTTTACACACAGACACTTTTACACACAGAAGCTTTTCCACACAGAAGCTTTTACACACAGACGCTTTTACACACAGACACTTTTACACACAGACGCTTTTACACACGGACGCTTTCAGACACACACAGACGCTTTTACACAAAAAAACCTTTTACACACAAATGCTTTTACACACAGAAGCTTTTACACACAGACGCTTTTACACACAGACGCTTTTACAAAAGAAGCTTGTACACACAGAACCTTTTTACACATAGACACTTTTACACACAG
>Ga0126342_10021502_pt1 | contig 10751 bp, 9 predicted proteins | sample Cyp1metagenome_FD_92528 | JGI IMG/M metagenome (GOLD analysis project Ga0126342, IMG submission 92528) | Coral microbial communities from Lord Howe Island, Old Settlement Bay, Australia - Cyphastrea 1 metagenome | ecosystem: Host-associated > Invertebrates > Cnidaria > Coral ... | reverse complement strand
TTCTTGCAACAACATCCAAGATACCTAAGGGCTAAATTTTGGGACTGAGTCAGAGATACCCAGAAAATTGCTAAAAATGGGGCTGGAGCCCAAGAATCTCAGCAGCTAGGACCAGACGGGGATATTGATCTACGGCTTGTTTCAGCAAAGACCCATCCGGTGCAGAGATGTCATCTGAGACTTTGCTCGGATCTGCTCGTTGCTTTTTCCCTATCCCAGATTCATCAGGGTTTGACTTCCTCTTGCGCGCAGGAGTTGGCACCGGTTGGGCCGGAACCTCGCCACGGAACAAGGCATCCATCCGAGGCGACTGCTTAGCCACCATGGGGCGCACCTTTGAAAATTCCAACCTGGTGTGCTTCTCAAACCCGTCCGGCAGCACATCAGTTGATCTGAATTTGATGCTCCGAGCTCCTCCGGTGATGTCCTTGGCCACTTCCATGTTCACAACAGCTGGTTCGCCTTCAGGTTTTACATAGCATTGTGGAGCTTTGCTCAAAACCAGGGTCACTTCACTTCCACAAACATCCACCTTCTCAATATCTTGAAACTTCACCTGGATGGAATGCTTTTCAGCCAAATTGCAAGCCTTCCAGGCATCCAGCCAGCTCAAGCCTCTCTGACCCTTGTCTCCACTGTTCCCATGACCAAACCCAAAGTCAGAGGGGCCAAACCGGGCTTCATCGATATCCTCGGCTCTTTTCAAGATCCTTCTGACAGCAGCAGGCCTGCGGTCAAGCTCCTGAACTTCGAAGGCGAAGCGCTGGCGGCCAAAGAGCACTTTGCCCAGTAGGATCACCTCCTGGCACAGTGAAAAAAAGAACCACACGACCAACCGTAACCAACTCCTCAAACATCCTCAAACATCCTCAAACATCCTCAAACTGTTAGATCAAGAAGCATGCTCCACTTGGCTGGACATGAGAGCTGGACATGAACATCCAATACATTCAGACTTCATCCAACATCAGTACTGACTGTAAGATCTGAAAGAGACCCGCAGCAGCCCAAGCATATCCCAAATATCCAAAATATCCCAAGCATTTATGTCAATTCTGCTAGCTCCTTTGCGGGCAGCTCCTTCGGGCATTGATCTGGGAAGGTCATCATATCGCCGCCGCTGCCAGCATGCCATTCTTTGTTGCCAGCCTATGTCAAGGATGGGGCAAGGAGACCCACGCAAACATGGGACCACTCCAAGTCAAAGTTCATTTTTGGAAGGATTTACTGCCAGCCCAATCTGTCCATGTCAGCATAATACATCATAATGCTACACTCGGGAAGGTGAATTTTCAAAGCAAGCACTAACCAGCTTGATGTTCGGCTCGATGCTACGAGTACATACCATCTTGAAATGTGGCGCCTGCAAGTCAACCACGTGAAATTCCACCGGTTTGGGTGCACTCGGGCCCCTCTTCCTTGCAAGGGACGTTGAATAACATGTATTTGCAGATGTTTATTGATAGCTTCCGTAAATCTAGTTGAACAGATTTCTATATATAGGAATATAAAACAATTATAAAACGTATATTGGATAATACTGTAGGCAGACGTTAGGCAATCAAATTGCATGCTAACCATGCAAGTCATTGGCATGTAACGAGGCAGAATCCAAAAGGCACAACCCTGAACAAACCCTGGTCCTTGGAGCCTCACTCTCATCAGAGTCTTCAGCGGAGAAGTGCCACATCTGAAACAATTTCTGCTCAATGTCGTGTGCACACGGCCAATCTACCGACTGAGCAAAGCGTGATCAACTGAGCCAAGGAGCAACAAATGTGCAAACAGCGAGGTGTCATTGCATGACACTGGGAAACAGTTGCTGGGATCTACAACCCAGATCCAAAGCAACCAGCTTTGCCAACACCGCATGTTTTGAGACTCCTCAACCACCAACGCAAACCATTCTTCAAATGAGCCTGCCATACACCAAATCCTCGGTGATGTCATTAATTACATGAGTATAGAGTATAGAATAATTAATAGAATGATTGTGGATGATTGTGGTTAGTTTAAAGATTATCTTGGTATGAATTCGTACTAAGTTGTCGTGAGATCTGGATGATCTGAGGGAATCACCAAAGCGCGCTCGCTTTCGCGCGTTCTGGTCCTCCCGACTTGGCTGACCGGGCTCAACCTGTGCGCGACATCCACTGCATCCATCCAGTGCTCATTTGCTATTTAAAAAAACATGGCGATATAATCTGAGTCTAAATAATATGTAGATATATGTAGCAAATCTTCAAACTCATCGTAAGAATATGTAAGAATGGTTTCTGAGCATTAAAGCAATTGATTGGCCTGGAAGAAGATGCCTTGTACATCTTTGTAGACTACGTCATTGCACAATTTGTCAACCAACAACTTCTTCGTCTTCGCTCTGTGATCCTTGGCAATTGCATCACCAGCCTCCAGCAAAGGAGGATTCCAAAGGCAGAACCTTGGCTGATTTCTGTCTCCATGCCATGCCAACTGCTCCCTAAGACCTCTTGGTTCAGAGCTCAACAATGAGTGTAAACCCAAGGCTTCTTGCGGAAGTGGTGAGCCTTGCGCCTTATTAAACGCGGCCACTGTGTGCATTGCAAGCCAGGTGGCTGCCGGTCTCCTCTTCCTGCCGTATCTTCGTCCACCACGCATACATCTTCACCTCCTGATCATCAGACCCCTGGAATGCTTCATGCCATGCTGAGAGTTGTTGAACACATCCGCTTGATCTACTTACATTGTCAATGACCCTAATACGAGCACCGTGCTTAAGTCACATCAGGCGGGAAAAGTCACATCATCCCCATGGCACGGCGGCGATACAGAAAGTCACATCAGGTAGTGGAAAGTCACATCAGGGAAGAAGAATCATCATGGCACAGCCTGTTCCTTGCACGGCCCTAAAGATTCGGCAGTTCCACCTTCTTCCAGTGCCACAAGCTTTCGAAAGAAGTCCCCGGCCTGTTGGCCATTGATTGGACCAAAATTGTTTGCCAAGTATTAAGCGACAAAATCCGACAAACCACTTCTAATAGCTGGGTGCTGGACGTTGGACATAGTTGCCGAGCAGGCAATAAACAAGGGCGATGAATTGTAGTGCTTCAGCCTGTCTCCCCCAGAGTTTGGATGAGTTTGGTGCGTCCGGTCGTCCCTTGACTAACTTAGGTGCGGACACTCTTCGAAAACGTCGCAATAGAAGCGCCATATGGGCACCAAAGCTTCCGCGATAGACATGTGCCTGTCTTTGATTCATTGACTGCTTGAGAAGTCCCAATTGGAACCATCACATTCAGATAACTGTAGACCGCTAAGTCCGCAAAGTGGTCCTTTGCTACTCACAAACTCACAACCACATGGCGTAACTTGAGAACTTGACAACGGCACCAGCCTCATCCAGAACCATATACCGAAGATGTTCAAGCCTGACAGATTCAAATAGTAGCAGCACTCATGCAACAGAATCACACTTCCACTTGTCCACAAATGTTACAACAAGTCGCATCATTGATCATCACTGTCATAGATCATCTTGATCATCACTGACGATTCCAGTGTCATTCCTTCACTGGGTCTCCATGAGTCTCCCCACACATGCCGCCAACGAGCGTGGGAGGCCAGGATGGTGAAGTGAAGCATGTCTGGATTGGTCAGGAAAACATGACCTCTGCTCGGACTGCTCGGCGCGATCCGACCCTATCTTTGACAGAACTCCCCCAACGAATGAATTGCTAGATCGATCGAGTATAAACAAAAAGCACAAAAGGCTCCATGTCTATCTGATGTCCTGATGTTCTGTTGAGTTTCTAGGCCGGCGGGCTTTTGTTGGAGTCTTTCAAGTGGATTACACTTAAGCAATTAATTCAAACAAGCAACATGATTTCAGCAAACGTGCTCGATCATCTTTGGGTGTGTCGCCATCAAACGTGCAAACACCAAGACCAGGGCACACCTGGCCAAATCAAACAAGTGAACAGGACACAATGTCCGGAAAACGCGTGCACTGGCGAAACAAAAAAAATGTGGCACATATTTCAAGATTGTGATATTATGTGTTCAGATATGCTGCATAGATGAAAGGAAAACTGACAGGTCTATGTCTCTCCACAATCCGCCTGTTGAAAAAGCTTCTGCAACTTCCCAAGCCTGGCAGAGGGCAAAAGCATTGTCGAGTCAGTTTGCCCATCTGATTTGTTTCGATGACGAAAGTCTTCTCAAGTCATGCTTCATTCAAGTGATCAAAGGCAAGTGCAGCATCTTTCCCAAAGAAGTCGGGATGGCTGATCTTGCGCCAAAGCCTGCACACAAACAGCTAACGAGTAGGAGGGATGTCTCTGTAGAGTGTGGAACCGGAACCTAAATAACTCCCTTACAGTAGCTGTTGAATAATTTTGACATCATGTAAACCGCAATGCCAATTTCATCTTGACAGCTCAACTCAATCGATTCCATCAAACATATTAATTAAACATGAAAGCTCCTGCCATAGACGGAGTCTGAGGCAGAAAATAAACGCCTACAGGGTCTTATTAGCATTTGAAAACTGGTCTTTAATCAAAATTCATGGGAAATTTGCCAATAATATAATGGGTAAATCGTAGTGAGCATGCTGCATGTGGGATTCCATCAATGCTCTTCAGTTTTCTGCGCTTTCTGGCCTTTGTCGGAAAAAGCACCAAAGCTTTGGAGTTTGGATCTTTACGATATGCCTGCCGTCGGCGAAGAGCACATTGTCAGCTGATGCCATAGTTACTACTGCTGTTGCGGTCATGTATTGCTCTTTCGCAGTTCGTAACTGGTTAATCTGCCCAAAGCATGCTGAAGATTCAGCGTCTATATCAATATGCACCACAATATTATATAATATTATATAGATAATAATGTATAATATAACATATTTGTCATATGCTGAGCACACCCACGCAAAGCCTATTGTTCTCATGTCAAAGCTGATATGTGTTTCATTATGTTTCATATCTTTTTCACTTGTTGCCAGTGCCTCCAGAATGGGCAGTGCAAACGCCAAGGATTTGCCACTGGATGTACCCGTTGTTAGGCACAGGTGGCATTTCTTCCCTAAAACCTCGGTGGAATAAGGTCACCGCATGTGCGAACATGCTTCATGGATTTCCATTCAACGCCTGTGCGATTCATTGTGTGCAATTCTTGGAAAACTCAAACAAAATGCACAAATGGATACAACTGGCTCTGAAACGAGTGTGTCCTCAGCTCTGAGACTGAACAACTCAAAGTGGTGCCCGTTTTGAACAGCGGAGTCTGCTGATGTAGCGGCAACGGAAAATGACCCGATCCGGTAGCAAAAAGCAGCTACAGTAGCAAGCCTGGTTCAGTGCTCTGATTCTGGACTCTTAGCTTCAAAATCTTCAAAATTTTGAACACAATGCTCTCCAAGATGTTACAAATGTTGTGCTCGTGCCTTCTAACTGAACTCTTCTGATTGGCAAGATTTCATTCCAGGCTGCTGCATAACGGAGTCTCCAGAAACGCATCCCTGTGGTGTAGCGCACGGCTTGGTCGTGGAACCACATGGTGTCTCCAGCAAAAAATAACTGCACGGATCTGCACGGACTGCCATGGAACCCATAACTGCCGAAAATGACAGGTTTCATGGCTGGGTCGATGAATTCAACTGTACAATATCAACTGGCAGATACTGGCAGGTCAAAACGGGGTTTCAAACAAAAGCATGGACACCCCCCTTGGATAGATCTGGATAAGTCATGAATAATACACTGTTACACCTAGACTTCACTGCCAATCGACAAATCATGCAGTGCCACTGTACATCGCTGTGCATTGAAAAATGTCCACAGCTTGCTGGCGAAGGACATCTTGCTAGCATCCTGTATGCATACAATCAATATTGGCCTGCAAAATCGGTTCACCAGCCACGAATTTGACAACCTTCCCCGAATCTAGCAGCTGTTCTACAGATCAAACAGTGTCTGTGGGCAAAAGAGCAACCATCCTCTGTTTCTTTGTGCTCTGTCTAGTGCCACTGGCACTCTTGAACATGTACTGCTATATTCATTTATTATATTGTATAATATATTATAGTTATATAAGTTATATATAGAAGTATTGGGGGGTAGCGCCACCATCGCAAGTCTAACACATTTCAAAACATCTGGCTGAAACAAATGAGGTTTCTCCATCAAGGAACAAACAATAACAACTCCAATATCTTGAGATATCTCAAGATGTATCTCAAGATATCCAAAGATGTGTTCCAAGGGTCCTAAGCATGTTGTTTTCAAACATCTGGTGATTTTGCAGTTCCCGTCATCTTCCCCGGCCAGGCCGGCCCTTTGCGGCGGCCGCAGGGCCCGTGTACGTGCCGCTGAACGCCAAATCACCTCCGACGCTGATTCGCCTCTCGAGGCGTGGTTTTTCGCGGACGTTGATGGTTTTCACCTGCCACAGCCGAAGGACTAAGATTACAAAAATGGACTAACTGGATCTAACTGGGGGATACTAGTACAATGCATATTTGGAATTGAACCATCATATTATATTTTCTCCTGGTTTCTGTATGTTCCTGCATGTTCTTGCTTCAGATAATTCCACAACAACTACCAGCAATCTCTAGGTGCAACAGCGATGAGGGAAGGCCTCCGTGCCACGGGAAGGAACGATGGTTTGCAGGTCCTTAGCAGCGCTTCAGTTTGCCTTCTGGCAATATTTGAGTGTAGCAGTCGAGCCACAGCCGCTATCAATCCTTCCTTTTCGTGTCTTCCACTTCGTGCTTTCCAGGACCCACAGTATCGGATATCTATCAAAAACATTTGGAAAATGATGAAAAAATAACACAACAATGACAATAACAATAATAATAGTTGTGGCAATAATAATATAATAAATATATATATATATAATTATATATTATATATAATTATATATAATCGGTCACAAAGCTCCAGAGTGATGTGCTGTACACCATGCCTAGGACATCTAGGACCTAATGAATATCTACTGTGTGATCTGCATAAGATTTCTGCCAAGGCTCCTCGTCGAACTCGGACGAGGTGTCCCCATCTGGCGACACTCGGCTGAGCCTCGCTAGGTGTGAAACGAAAGCAGGTTTGCATCCAGTTGTTTGATGTTGTTTGTACTAGACTGACGTCTAGATTGTCCACGTTAAATTATAGACTAAAAATTAAAATAAGACTGTCCCATTAATCTAATTGAATCTATCTATCTATAGCAGCAATACAAAATCATGTCCGTTCATTACCAATGGAAACTCCAATTGTCTCTGTGGGTGACATATTGTCATGCTTTGTTTTAGGGACAGTCACGCGGAAATAGACGCTTTCCGCATGTTTTCCCCAACATTTCCAGTGAGGCAACGGCGCGACATCCACAGCCGGACCTTGTTTTCTCAGGCAGTTGGTTCAGTTGGATCCCCCAGTTATCCCGAAAACCATCGAAAACCGATCTAATGGGCTGAGCTCATTTCGAGTTTCCATCTGATCCTTAGATATTCCTTGGTATTCCATTTGGTCCACAAAATGGTTTAGCGACAGAGGTGGGCAGGACTGCCATGGCCTTCTGCGCGGGCGCATGCAGAGCACAATAAACAGTTGCACCTGGCATCTGGGGCCACGCTGCTAAGGGCTATGGCTAAGGGCTAGGGACATTTACCACCAAGTTCCCGGCCAGAGTTGACCTCAAGGTGGGGGAAAATCCATAGATCTTTTCCGAAAAGTAGGTCCAGAGAGGACATCAGTAAACAATCTAAGAGATTCCAAGAGCACAAAAAGCAAACAAAACTTAAAAACAGAAAAACCATCATCACTCTAAAGAACTTTAAAAGAACCCTTGTCTGGTGAACGCATTCTATCAGCCCACTGGTGATCATCGGATCCTGCAGATAACAAATCATGGACTCTCTAGACATCTCTAGACTTGTTTTCCGCTGTGCCGGCCACTTAGTTCCCGGAGGCTCTGGAAAGTGAACTTCCACATAGATTTCAAGTAGCTGAGGCCAAATTCCAGTGAACTATGTTCTGGGTTCCTCACCGGTGCTATCTAAGCATCTATCAGCATCTAAGGCGCACACTTACTGGACACTAAGGCCCGCACCAGAATGTGAAAACGTCAACACAGGGGATATCGAAATTTGTTGAAACCAGAATTTTGAGGTTTCATTGATAATGTGAGCTTCAAAGCAAGTGCTTGAGTTTCACTTCCCCAGTGCACCGTTTCTCAGTTGTTCCACCTTACAGAAGGTGAATAGGAGAAAGGTGCAACTCCATGTTCAACTACCAGTCACCAGTCAGTACAAATGAGTTTAGTAATTACAAACATCGTGTCTTTCGTCAGCCCTTCCAAATTCTAGATGTGAGATGATGTGAGTCATTGTTCTCAGTATAGTAATACTAAGTTAAGTTACTAGTACAAGCAGGGATTGCCCTTGTATGCACCCTTCACGTTTATGGACGATGAGGGAAACCGTTCACTCAGTCGTGCAGTGCACTTTGTGGTGGAGATGCAAGGCCAAGTGTTCGCTAATTCTGGACGGAAAACTGCTGACGAGTCTCGCTAATTACAACGGATGCTGAAACTAAGCTCTGCGCTTCCTGCCACTAGATCCTAAACTTATGGCAGTTGCTTCAGAAATCTACCCTGAATTCCATGCGCACTCAGCAAAAATTGTTCAGTGCATCATATTGAGTATGAAGCTCCCGTTCAATAGTCTAAAGAGTCTAAAGAGATCTAAAGACTCTAAAGTCTAAAGCGCAAAGATCTAAGCACTGTGCGGTATGCAGTGTCAGCCAACCAGGTCAGTTTCACAGTTCTGCTAGAAACGAGTTATACTTCAGGTCCAAAACACGCGCCGACTGCACACCAAATCCTGGGTATACATCTGCTGTTGCATCGAAGTCCAAGATCGTGTGTGGGCCCGGGACCTTGATCCATGCTTTGTATTTTTACCCGCATCCATATATATATATATATTATATAATTAATATATTTATAATATATATTATATAATAGTACGTCAGGGGTAAGAATGATCACATGAATGTATCAATGTGCAGGCGCCGAAGGATAAGTGGAGCTCACGCGCCACCCGGTGAGCGGGAAAAGACTCTGGCAAGCCCCTTTGCAATTCATTCCGGATCTGAATCCAAATGGTCTGACGATGTCTGACGGCTGACGGTCCAAGCACCGAACTCTGCGACGCACAAGGGTCTGCCTCGATAGGACTGCTACGACTGCTAGCCTATGCTAGCCTACTAGGCCTTTTGCGAGCTGGTCTGCCTCAGTTCTTTGGAACCAGCACACGTGCCTATGACAAAACGCTGAGAGGCAAACCTTTGCTCGTGCTAGTTCTGGGATGCGCTTGAAAATTTTGAAAGTCGTTTTGGAGACTGCTGGTATCTGCTAGTGACTCGTCAGGGAACAAGTGAAACAACTACTCCTTACTTACATCTCCTTGCTAGGTTTTCTCGTCGCCTGCAACCAGCACATCCAGCACCATATAGCAGTTCAGTTACAAGTGCGACAATCAGCTAGTGCTGCGACAAATCTGGGTTTGGAGGATGGCACGATTTTTGAACGATACAATGATACAAGGTACCGCAACCCAAATCCGCTGCCAGGTATGTGCACCAAGATATGCACAGCATGCTGCTCTGCCGGTCTTGGAGTAGTCGAAGAGTAATCAATGGGGTCTGGGTTCAAGGTCACCAACCTCAAAGTGTATACAACGAACATTTTCTGGAACCATCTGGAACCACATCAAACCACCAACCAAATCGCAACAAATCCGCAGAAGGAACAGGATGAACTATACTAGTACTAAGAGGCAAAAAAAACACCTCGGTCTGATGAACGAAATCAGCAACGAAGCATGCAGTAAAGCTGCTGAGGGCGATGCTGCCTCTGACTGAATTGCTTTATGAATTTCCAAGAAAACACAATCCAGGCCTATTTCATGCCGACCATGCAAATGCTACAGTACGCGTCTAGGCGAAAGTTGGTATTCAATAGTATCCATCCCTTGCATAGCAAGAACACGTCTGGTACTGGGTTCTATCCGAGATGCTGACAGCCCGACCCACCATATTGGACCCTCAACACCCCGATGCAACACGCCCAGAATTCAAAGTTGGACCGCTCTCCATCTTGATAGTAATAGACCGGAATAGATGGAAATTGAACAACCATAAAAACATATAAAACAACATAAATCCGTCCAAACTATGCTCATGGTCACAAATGCAGGAACACAGAATCAGACCAAGCGAACCAAGGCAAACATGCCACAACACTCTAGCATTCAATGCGGGTCCCCGACAATCTTCAAAAGATGGGAATATCATGGAATATCAAAGATATCAAAACTATTCAAAACTGGGATCCGGGCAAGTCAAAACAGAAGCTACCATAAGTACTACACCAAGACAAATGCTGTGACATGGTTGTGATCATCTGCATCCGACTAGCAATCCTTCTCACTACATGCGGAATGATTGGTCACTGGATCAGCTTGAATGAAACTATATGATACTATGCTCGTGGCATCTCAAGGCTGTGGAAACCAGTGTCTACACAGCAAACAGGAACATAATAAGCACAGCGTGACACAAAGCCCAGCGAGCTATACAATCTACCCCTAGAAAAAGGTCCTCCATGTCCAGAGCCACACAAAGCCACGGACAATTGGCGTTCAAAAGTCCTTGGTTTCTTGTCTCAGTTGCATGAAATGCAAGGTGTTGGATTACACAGCCAGAGGGTTC
>Ga0126342_10021501_pt1 | contig 10752 bp, 11 predicted proteins | sample Cyp1metagenome_FD_92528 | JGI IMG/M metagenome (GOLD analysis project Ga0126342, IMG submission 92528) | Coral microbial communities from Lord Howe Island, Old Settlement Bay, Australia - Cyphastrea 1 metagenome | ecosystem: Host-associated > Invertebrates > Cnidaria > Coral ... | reverse complement strand
TATTATATATATTATTATATATATTATTATATATATTATTATATATTATTATATATATTATTATATATATATATATATATTATTATATATATATATATATTACTATATATATTATTATATATATTATTATATATATTCTTATATACATATTATTATGTATATTATTATGTATATCATTATTATTTATATATATATATATATTATTATACATTTTATATGATAGTATATGATATGTTTTTCCTCTCTTGCCAGAAGCTTCCCAATCGCCAGGAACATCCGGTTAACTGCCCAGCAACATGTCACTGCCGTGCCGCAATCCACAGGGCAGCTGTCGAACTTGCTCTGACACCAGGAGTAACCTGAGCCGGGTCTTGGAGCGGAACACAACATATTTTTTAGCCATAAACCTATACTAAAAGCCACAAACCCATATAAACCCATATAAACTACAGATTAGTACCGGATTTCTTCCTTTTGTGTCCATCAAAGGGTATACCACTGGGATGCGACCTTCGAGTCAGTGCAATGAATTATGACTGTGGATCACAAATCCCTCTATGACCTTATATTATAACTATGTATAACTATGTATAACTATGTATAACTATGTATAACTATGTATAACTATGTATAACTATGTATAACTATGTATAACTAGGTATGTATAACTGTTATTTCTAATATTGTTCTGTATGATCCATATCTCAGCGGCGATATATTCCGCGTCTAACTGCAGGATACTGTAGGTATATAAGTATAGTATATTATAACTACGTATAATATATATTATACTATATATGATATTGTTTATTATATATATATATATATGTTTTACAATAGTGTTGTTTTGTGTGTTCCCAAACGGTCCACGGGCCCATCACCATCAACACGATGAGCAACCATCGCCGGTGCACTTGTGCTCCCAGGTGGCATCACAAGGGCAGCCAACTGTGGCATCTGCACAGCTCTCCTGCTTTGGTTGGTTTAGTTCACCAAAAAAATCGCTGGGGCTGAGTGGGTTAGATCGATCTAGGGGCTGATGGCGTTATAAACCAAGAAACAGAACGAGGGGGTAAATAAAAATCGAATTGTCTGGGCCGTGGCTTCCATAGCTATGTTAAATTACCAGAGGTACTTAGAGACTTAGGGGTGCATCCCACTAAATAAGTGGGCAGTGGCCATATTCTGAGTACCCCAGTTATAAATGTAATACAGACGTGTTATAACAGAGTAATTGACATGCACGCCCAAGTACCCATATGCTCCATTGTGCTGGAACATCTACATGTATGTATTGACATTAGTCCAAACACTGTTTTTAACAATGTTTTACCAACATTATCCCATATTTTTACCCAATATACCATATATATCCATACACCCCAATTATTGCTGGTAATTATTCCAGCAATTTCCAGCACCATGGAGCACCATTGGCCATTCCAGCACCGCATCGGCACCATGTCCTGCCATGGTGCGGTCCAATCGGGGTTGCCAAAGTCGTCATAGGGAATGGCGTAGCAATAGTGCCTGGGAGTCATAGAAATGCTTGGGTTGATTGGGATTGAAGCAACAAAAATAGGGATATATAGTTTTAGGATATTTTTGGGAAATACCCTCTGGCAATATCTAACATAGTTTTTTTGCCCATTGAAGTTCGATGATCTACCCATTTAAAATGGTCAAATGGCCCTTGCCAAAGGTGCTGTACAGTAACTCCCACCATTGCCAATGACATCCCTCATAACCAGGTCAGGAGGCTTGTCCCACAAGCCCAAGTCCTTGGCGCCAAGCGTCTCATTGTCGTTGCAAGTAATCGGACAGGTGTGACCGCCATACGTAGATTGACAGTAGCTACCCCAATCTGTAACGCATTTCTCCTGCCGAGCTTTGGTGGCGAAGATGCTTTCTGAAACCATTTCTGTGTCCACAGTGGGAACCCCAGTTTTCCTCTGCCGAAAAATGTTGCCTCTGGAAATGAGCTCCAAATCGGTTTGAGATTTCCAAATGGATCTGAGATGATTGAAATCGTTGTTTCTGAGGAACTTTATTCATACTTGTACTCTTCGATTTCGCTGGGGCCCTGCAGGTCAATTTGTGGTCACCCATATGAATTTCTTCAAAAAATGGCTACCCCTACTGCAAGCCACTGGTTGATCATAAAATTCCCCAATAAAGATTGCACGACTCTTGGGTATCCCGGTATTTTGGGGGGATTGTGATAAAACTTTATTAATGGCAAATATGCATAATCCCATCCCCCTATGCCTCTAGTATTAAACACCCGCCAAAGCATCATGTTTCAGGAAGGGATTGAGGCATATTTTGGACCATCTAGGGGGTGTTTAATTCCAGGGGGAAGGGATTGAATATTCATAAAAGATTCATATCCATGATGAAACATGATAGAACTATAATATATATAATATCAATATCCTATTATCATAATCAAATCAATATCATATTAATCATATAATCTGTTGATATATTGCCTGTCATTGTACTGAATATGCATTAAATATGCCCCGGCCACAGCCACTTCCCGACGGCGCTCCTCATAGTCCTCATTGCATGGACAGCTGCCGTTCAATGGAGCGCAACTCCTGGTTTTTCTCCCATTTTTGGTGGTTTTCGAAGGTGATGCGCATGTTTTTTAATAGCAAAACATGAGAATTGACCAGTAAAAATGGTAATTTAATGGGAATTGACCAGCAAAAATTGAAATCTAATGGGAATTTACCAGCAAAAATTGTGATTTAATGGGAATTTACCAGCGAAAATAGTGATTTAGTGTGAATTTACCAGCAAAGATTGTGATTTAATGTGAATTTAGCAAAGATTGTGATTTAATGTGAATTTACCAGCAAAGATTGTGATTTAATGGGAATTTACCAGCAAGAATGGTGATTTAATGTGAATAAAGATTGTGATTTAATGGGAATTTACCAGCAAAAATGGTCATTCAATGGGAATTTACCAGCAAAAATGGTGATTCAATGGGAATTTACCAGCAAAAATTGCGATTTAGTGTGAATTTACCAGCAAAGATTGTGATTTAATGGGAATTTACAAACAAAAATTGTGATTTAATGTGAATTTACCAGCAAAGATTGTGATTTAATGTGAATTTACCAGCAAAGATTGTGATTCAATGGGAATTTACCAGCAAAAATGGTGATTCAATGTGAATTTACCAGCAAAAATGGTGATTCAATAGGAATTTACCAGCCAAGATTGTGATTTATATTCGGAATTTACCAGCAAAAATGGTGATTTAATGTGAATTTACCAGCAAAGATTGTGATTTAATGGGAATTTACCAGCAAAAATGGTGATTCAATGGGAATTTACCAGCAAAGATTGTGATTTAGTGTGAATTTACCAGCAAAGATTGTGATTTAATGGGAATTTACCAACAAAAATTGTGATTTAATGTGAATTTACCAGCAAAATGTTAATGTGTTTAATGTGAATTTACCAGCAAAAATTGTCATTCAATGGGAATTTACCAGCAAAAATGGTCATTCAATGGGAATTTACCAGCAAAAATGGTGATTCAATGGGAATTTACCAGCAAAAATGGTGATTCAATGGGTATGACCATCAGGGGATGGTTCCCTCTCCTGATTAAAAGGGTCCCCTAATTTGACCACTACATGAGTTACCTCTTGGCGACGAGTTTGTCCAGTGGGGACCACTGCATCCACGTCTTTCGATGGTTTTTGGGTTACCATCCCAGACTCTCAGCTATCTGACAGAAATGGACAGGATGCTGACAGATTAACATAGATTAACTACCAGAAGCCCGCCTGCAGCAGATTGAAATGCACACAAAGAATGGCAAAGAGCATCGTGCCAGACTGCAAAACAAGACAAAAGAATCAATTGATGTCTGTTTTGCGGCAAACCAACCCCATTTGGAATTCGGATGTAACTTGTAACGATATTCCAAGTTTTATATCCTGCATCGAATAATGGAATGGTGGCAGGCCTGGCAGATGAGTCTCTCTTCTTGGGTCAGAAGTGACTACCCCCAATCCTTTGGGCCAAGGATCTGTTGGCTGGGTGCAGACCAATCAGGTTCACCAGTGGACAGGTAGGTGACTGTGTAGCAAATCTGACAGCCAGAAATGCACCAAGATCTACCGGGAAAGTCTAAAGCGAGGGGCTATGACGGCTATGAGGTTTTAACCCCCCACAAGCAAACCTTGGGTTGAATAAACTTGATAACGAAGCAGTCAATATTTTGGCTGCCTGTCGATCCTCATGAAGAAGACAATCATCTGTCAATGTGAGTTCCACCCCATCCATCCTTCCACCTTGCCGTTGCTTCCATGCTTCTTCCGCTTGTGCCAATGGCAATCAAGTCAAAATCAAGTTGAAATCAAGGTTTAAGAAAGTCCCACCGGAAAGTCATGGAGAGTCTAGTTGCCTTGTATGGAACCCTCTGCAACTCTGGCCTGCTCGTTGTCAGCGCAAGTGATTGGGCATGGGAAAGTCTTGGGAGTGCACCAGCTGTAGCCCCAGGAGTCAGTGCACTTGTCTTCCCACTGGGCATCCTCAGCAAACAGAAAAGGCAGGGGAACCCAGCACTTGCGGAGCATCAACAACATAGATATGTCACGGAGGTTGGGAACGAAGAGTCTGAAGTCTGTCTAAAGTCGACTGAAATTTAAACCATACTGATTTAGAGCGAGAACACATCTGGCTGGTGGTTTCAACCCCTCTGAAAAATATGAAAGTCAGTTGGGATTACTATTCCCAATACATGGAAAAATAAAATGTTCCAAACCACCAACCAGACATATATGATATATGGTATATGCCATATGCAATCTGCAACCCTGATCTACTTGCCACTGCATCATAGACCAGAATTGATTCCTTTTCCGCTACTTTTGGTAGCACCTGCCCGGCCTCCCGTGCCCCGTTCTCCAAATGCTATTATCCGTTCTACTGTCAACTAGGCTTCATGCTACTGTTTGGGTCTATGAGAACTTTTGTTGGTTTTTCCTTAGACATTGTGTGGCAAAGCATCTTGAAGCTAAATAATGGCACTATGTTCAGTTCAAGCGTCACAAGGGCAGCCTTCAGTTGCATTGTGACAGAACTGTGTCATTTCAGCTGTCCAGTTCACTTCTCCTATTCGAAGCAGATCAAAATGACCGATTCAAAACTGCCACCAGAGGGCCAACATATTTGCAGAGATTTCTTGATGCATCAAGCCTCTTTTTACTGAGAGGCCTATAAGCCAACAAGGCATCACACAGTGCAGCGAGGTATGACCCTAGGGCATGCCACAGTCCTGTAGAATCGTAGACGTAGGAATAGCAATAGGCTTCGTCGGAGGTGCAGGTGACCGGGCAACTGCCCCAAGACTTGTCCCAGCAATAGGCAGACCACTCGTCCTTGCACACGTGTTCCTCAGAGACGGTTGAAACTGCAGGAGTCAACTGCCACTGATCATGGCCTATGATAGGAAATGGGTGGAAATGCCACTGACAACTGCTGGCTGCAAACAAGGATCGGTCTCATTGTCGCCTCGAAATGATACCACACAGATCAAAGAAAACAAAACAGTGACCAAATTGCATGAACTGAAGCGATTCGCACCACTTCCATGACGATCCCAAGGGGTTGTATCATGACAATGGCACTCTTCAACGTGACAGCTATCACCCCAATTTCTCTAACAATCCTGTGCCAAGTGCTGCCGCGCGACAAGTAATCGCAAAGGGGTCCCAGCAGCCCTCTGACTTTGGGACGCATGTCTGCGCAGGTAAAAACTCAAGGACTCAAAGACCAGAATTTGCATTCAACAACTGCGCGGCATGCTCAGCTTTAGTGAGCAGTGTCAATATCCGGAAAATGCTAGAAATAATGGTTGGTGATTGAGGATTCTCATAATTGATTGTGATAAGTCCCAAAATAGTGGGTATAAGTATAAGTATAAACCCTACTAATCCTTGACCAGCTGGTACTCTTGAAAACTGATGAAAACTGCTGATCATCCTCCATCATCCTCCTACCTTGTTTGGTGTTTTTCTTGCCTTGTAGCCGTAGCTGTCACACTGGATCTCCCATTGTTCGTCGCAGGGGCATCCCTGATCGTAGGTGGCACAGGTGTACTGGAACGCCTCGAGAGGTAGAGGACAAACACCAGGGAAACTCACAAAAAAAGGGCACTTGGCACATTTGACCTGGTGGAGTATTGGTCACAACTGTGGAAACCCTGGAAACTGATCTATTCACTGTGTTCAGGATGGTTTTTGATCATCCATGTCGTGAGAGATCCCTGGTTGTAGTTTCACTCCAATCAAAGAAGAACGGCCTCTGCCCTTTCCGCCTGCATCATTGCATCCCAGTCTAGTTCTCCGGTTTCGGTGTAGATCGTGGGCCAGCAATACATTTCCGAACACTCCGGGTAGCCTCGAAGCATGTCATCTGCCCATATTTCATATCTCATAAGGGTTTCGCCGCACAGCTGCCCCCAGACCCCTCAATTAGGCAAAAACTTTCTTCGAGTGACCCCCGCCCAGAAAGACTATTCTGACATATTCTGACATAGTTTATGACATATCATCTGGAAGTATATATGGCATATTTATTTATTCTGACACTCTATGTTCTATTCTGACACACTTTCTGGCATATATTTTGAACTTCTTCTGACATTCTATCTCGCATCTTTTTAGGCATTCATTCTGGACTTCTTTCTGGCATCTATTCCGAAGTTCTCCTTGGCATTCTATCTGACATTGTCTCTCTGGCATTTTATCTGACATTGTCTCTGGCGTCTGTCTGAGGTCCGGCAGTGCCCACTGAGATCTGGAGCTTGCGGTGCCCACTGAGCTCTGGAGCTCGTGGTTGAGGTCCAGCAGTTGAGGTCCGGAGGTGCCCTTTACGATCTGGAGCTCGCCCCACTGACATCTGGAGCTCGTAGTTGAGGTCCGGCAGTGCCCACTGTGATCTGGAGTTCGCAGTTGAGGTCTGGCAGTTGAGGCCCGGAGATGCGCGCGGAGATCTGGAGTTCGCTGTGGGGAAAGAAGGAAGGAGGGAAGAAGGAGGACGATAAAATCTAGAGGCCCTTACCTGGCAGGTGGGGAAAAACTCCAGCTCTCAAGCTCTCGGTAGCCTTCATAACAGCGCATAGAAACATAAATGTATGTATATATAATTATATATATATTGAAAGTATTCTGGAGTTGGCCAAATGCAAAGAGAAACTGAAGCCATAGCCAGACGTGCCGCCATAGCCAGTGCCATTACCATAGCCAGAGGTGTAGTTGCCAGAGCCAGTACCTTTGCCATAGCCAGATGTGTAGTTGCCGGAGCTGCCACCATAGCCAGTGCCATTGCCATAGCCAGACGTGTAGTTGTCCGAGCTGCCACCATAGCCAGTGCCATTGCCATAGCCAGACCCAGACGTGTAGTTGTCTGAGCTGCCACCATAGCCAGTACCATTGCCGTAGCCAGACCCAGACGTGTAGTTGTCTGAGCTGCCACCATAGCCAGTACCATTGCCGTAGCCAGACGTGTAGTTGTCTGAGCTGCCACCATAGCCAGTACCATTGCCGTAGCCAGACGTGTAGTTGTCGGAGCTGCCACCATAGCCAGTGCCATTACCATAGCCAGACGTGTAGTTGTCGGAGCTGAAATCGCCATAGCCAGTGCCGTTGCCATAGCCGGAGGTGTTGTTATCCCTAGGCTGGACAGTCTCACAGACTAGCGCACAAAGTCTTTTCTGAGTCTTGAAGTGTATGGACTTTGGATCTTCCCCCAAAATAGAAAATACCAAATACCCTCTGGTAAACTAACATAACTATGGAAAATCACCATTTTCAATGGGAAAATCCACTATAAATGACCATTTTCAATAGCTATGTTAAATTAACAGAGGGTACATCCAAATAGCAGTTTTCACCCATACATCCAATCCATTTCGGGATCTTCGAGGCGATTTTACTGATGAGGGGCTGACCTTCGAATCTGAGCTCCCAACAGCCTTCGCTGGACCATGTCCGCCTCGCCAGAGGATGGGGGGATCTTGCGGGGTTCCACAGATGGGGATACCCCAATAGCTGGATGCTTTGTAACGGAAAATCCTATAGAAAGTTATGGGTGACTGGAGATAGCCCCATGGCTGAACGGAAACATCCATATCCTCATGGCATCTTGTTTTCCCCATCTCCTCGGTGCATGTTGAGTGTCCCTAGATTTGAACATCTCCCTGGCTTTCAAAAGCTGGCCAACAGATCGAATGTCAGATATATCAGTATCAAATAGATTCCCAATGCCATAAAGAATGTCAGATATAAATGACACAATGCCAAATTAAACGGCCAAAGAATGCCATATAAAGTGTCAAATCGAATGCCAAATAGACTGCCAGATTGAATGCCAGATAGAACGCCAGATCAAATACCATATAAAATGTCAGATAGAATGCCAGATCAAATGCGAGAAAGAATGCCATACTTGAAATGTCAGATAGACTTGCAGATACAATGGCAAAAAAAATGTCGGAATATACGTCAAATAGAATGTCAGAATGTATGGTAAAGGGTCAGAATATATGTCAGATAAGATATCAGATGAATGTCAGCATATGTGTATATATATACTACGCGATCACTCGAAGAAAGTTCTTTTGCTGACTTTTCAGAGTCTCAACTTGATTTCTTCGTGACATTCCTTAGGCTAGTTCTCTTCGTAAAAATGTCGACTACAATATTGGCAGATTCCCTCAAGCATCCTAACATTCCCAGAAAATTGCACTCTCCAAGCCTGGGATAATTGTAGGTTATCACAACTCTGAGAAAAAATAACCTTCACGGATCGCCACAGTAAGACCGCATGGCTGAAACATGCTGAAACATGCTGAAACCCCATGGCATGCTTGGATGCAACACTTGCAAGCATGGCCTACCTGAGATAGCCCTCAAAAACCATGCTGTGGGCCAGTCTGAAAATGGTACCCCCAATCTGTGTCCGAAAACCAGGGAAAATGAGGCGACCAGTCGCGGGCAGCCCCCGTGAATCCACCATTTTTGCAGGGATTCATCCACCCATCCGGCACAAAAACCAATATCGAGCCACCATAGACAACTCCAATGAATCTGCTTCTGGAAGTTTGAGATCCTCGGTTTCCGCCGAGGAGGATGGGAAGGAGTTGTGATCTCCATATTTGGTTCTTTTACTGGGAAAAAAACGGAAGTGTGGCAATATGTGGCAAGAACCACAATACTCCACCAATCTTCTCCAATTCTATTTCTTCATATTTCTTCATATTTGTTTATAATCCAATGCCACCACATTGCAGAAATTTCCAGTGAATTGGGGATGTCTCGTGATGGTTTAATGAAGTTCAATGCCAGTCTGACCCATCTCCACTTCGAAATGTTGGACTCACTGCAAGCTTTCAAAGGTGACATTGCTCCTGTGCCATAAATGTCATTGTATGTCATTGTCAAAGTTCCCTGAATCAATCTTAAGGACATGACATTTATGGAAAAAGTCCATGGAAAAATGGATCTTTTCCTACGAAACCATTATGACAGGAAAGTCCAAAAAATCCCATGGGTTTCGTAGGAAAAGTCCCGTGCTTTCCAGGATTTTCCCTTTTCCAAATCGCTGAGCAACTGCCGACGTCAGCCCAAGGGCGGCCAGCAAGATGACCTGGAAAATCATCTGCATGGCCTCAGCTTCTCGGCACTTGAACGCATCTCGTTGATCAATGTGGGCATGTCTAAAAATGGGCGAATTGATCCCCACTTGATATCAATTTATCGCTCTCATGGGGAAAATATATGGGGAAATGATGATCAGCCCATTGGATTTGGGGGGTTTTCCCCAAGATGTTCAAACAAAGCCATGACGTTCAAAGCATTTCAAAGCCAACTGGGACTGCAGCCACCAAATTGCACCGATGTTCGAGCTACACTGATCTTCGTTCAGCACATATAAGTGGTTGATCCAAAATGATCTGTGACACGAAATCCAGGTCCAAGATCTGGTCGGATTTGCAGGTGAACATGTGGGAGGAATATGCCAAAAGGAATGGGAAGTGTTTAGGATGCCAGCTTTTGTCAATGAATCGGCCTTTGGGCCAAATCCTAAACTCTTCATAACACTCGTGGATTTTCAATTCTTGCCCCATCTACCAGGTTTCACAAAAGATTCACAGCGCATCCGACGTTCAGCATCGGGTGCTTACAAACGCACAAGCACCAGGAGAGGGATGCCACTGTCCACAGGCCTCTCTTCTATCACTGCAGGGGGCAGTAAAGTGCAACCATTTTTGCAACGAAACAAAGGTTCTGCAAGTACATGGGCCGAAGAAGGTCGACTCCGGCAAAGCTCAATGCTGCTGCTATTCTGTCCGAATGGCCATCGAGTTTCAAAGATAGATAGAGTGTGATGGCTCAGCTGAGCGATAGTGAGTGTCAGTCCTAATATTCCAAAACCATTTCTTCAGATTTCTGCAGTACAGTCGGTCGCCGCTCGCCGAGCCCCACACGTCTACGGGCGTGAAGCCAGGCCCCTGCCATGATCTGCTGGTTCCAACATATTCCACCAGCAGGGGCATCTCAAAAAAAGGGTACATCCTACGACGGTGGCTTCCACATTCCCATCTTCCCGGTCAAATCTGATAAATGGGATACAATGTTTTTTTATGTTTTTCCCCACCTGCCAGGTGAGGGTTGTTAGATTTTATGTCAGTTGCCTCCTCCTCCTTCTCCTCCTCCTCCT
>Ga0126342_10021500_pt1 | contig 10752 bp, 7 predicted proteins | sample Cyp1metagenome_FD_92528 | JGI IMG/M metagenome (GOLD analysis project Ga0126342, IMG submission 92528) | Coral microbial communities from Lord Howe Island, Old Settlement Bay, Australia - Cyphastrea 1 metagenome | ecosystem: Host-associated > Invertebrates > Cnidaria > Coral ... | reverse complement strand
TTGCGAATCGATGGTAATACAGTCACCGACAGAATTATGGAAAAAAAATAATTATGGAAAAAAAAAGGTTCGTAACTTTTCTATCATAGACAGGCGGCGCCTGTAAATTGAAACGTTTTTTTTCCATAATTCTGTCGGTGACTGTATATAGTAGTAGTTGGATATACTAGTAGATAGATAGAATGGCTTTATACTTAGATGATAGAATAACTAACTGTTTTTTGCTAATACTATGTATGTATAATATATATATATATATATATATCATGGTATAATATATGATGGAAGATATATCAGGATATTACACTATAAATGTATTACCATGTAATGTTTCTATATGTAAGGAGGAACTAGTGTATTTCTAGTTGTTTTCTCTGTGAAACCAAAAGGGAATATAGTATTCCATTAACTAATAACAATATGTCGATATATTGTCATTGGTGAACTACGATTGATAGTCAGTCACTGCTTGAATACAACAGTATAGTATAATCCCTACTATCATAGTATAATATCTATTGTACTACCAACACTACATTTAGAGTTATTGTTTGCAGATATCTAGTAATAATGCATGATAGCAGTTACTTTTACAGCGAATAATGCCAATGAGTGTACAGAATCCAAAATTCTAATCGGAGAATAGACAAAATTCACAAATTGACACCACAGGGATATTCGCTGCATCAATGCTGATTGGATATCAATTGTATCTTAGAAAATGTTGATACATATATTGTGATCAAACTATTACAGTAAAGACTCTTCTTTCCCATTAATGGCCGGGGATATTAAGGCAACTGATAGTGAAGATTAGGTAACCGAATGAATGTTATGATTAAGTCATGTATGGTAGAGATATTCCTATGTCCCATTTACTGGGTTTTTTTAACGATTAATAATCTATAAATTAAGTTCCTCACTGGAGACCAACTCTTTTGATGGACATACGTTTGGTGGTGCCCCTCCTAATGATATTGGTTGGTTTAAAACTCCATGAATAGTGTAGAGAGATCTTCCATAAACCATAGTTAACCTAGTTCTCAACCAACTTAGCTATCTAGGGGACACCACCTTGTAGAGTGGACCTTGGAGTCTATTCGAGGGATGCTGAGGTTCGCTACAAAACCCAGCTGTATAGGCTGTATATCAAATATCCGGAGTATTAAGCGGACCATAAACCACTCATGAACCAGGATGCAAATGCAAGTAACTAGCCATAGCAATTTTGGCATAATTCCCATTGTCGGTTGGTTTGATTGTCATATCACCATGTGTGAGTTCTTCCATATGTGGATGTGCATCCACTTAGTAAGTGGTTTAAACCATCATTGTCATAGTGGGTTGCATACCCCATGATATACCCACTATATTCCACTATAGTCTCATTAATTGTTGGTGTTTTACAGTTTACATCTATTTTTAATCGTTTTGTGACAAAAAAGGAACAATTCTGTTGGTATAACTTTTACCATTGATCATTCATATTTAACTATACTGAGGTACTATTGCAAAACATCCCCCTATTTTTGATGGTAAAAATCCAGATTGTCGTGGTCAACCGTTGTTACCCTCTGGTAAACTAACATAGCTATGGAAAATCACCATTCTTAATGGGAAAATCCACTATAAATGGCCATTTTCCATAGCTTTGTTAAATTACCAGAGGGTAACCATTATGAACCTCGGTAAAAAATCCCAATTTTTCTGGGGCTGCCGTTCTCAGCCAAGGCTCAGTGGCCTTGATCTTCCAGTCACGGAGATTCAGGCCAGGGGGATGGGTAAAACAATGTCATAAACCACCCATTTGAGAATGGTTTATACATGTTTATACCACATCAAAAATGGTGAAATTGGGGATGGTTTATTATTGTTCTGCCAACATTATGGATTTTAATGAGATATACTGGTGTTTATATCATTGGAACACAACGGATAAACCAGAAAAAATGTTTTAATTGTGATATATTGGGATATATACCATCTGGTCTTTTAACAGTTCGCCATGGAAAGATCCACCATGTTGAAGTTGGGTAAACCATCTATTTCTATGGGCCATGGCTTCCATGGTTATGTTAGTCATAACCAGAGGGTAATGGTCATTTGGATCCTAGGGATTCCAGGTGATGAAGTGCAGCTATGAAGTGCACCAAGAAAAATGCAAGGCATTAACGTGAATTTCACTACAAAAATGGGAAACTAGGCATAAACGAGGCAAGAAAAGTGTAGCTTTACCTGAGGAGAATTTGGTTTTAAGATGTTTTAACCACCAAACACTGGGATGGTAAGCAAACTATAATTGTTTATCAACGTTAGCATCCATGTACTATACATTTTTACAATGTTAAGCAAACTTTACCCAACAATGGGCGATACAAGTGGGATGCCACATTGTACCCAGCAGGTCGTGGACCCCGACAATCAGCCTCTGGACGAGAGTATCGAGGGATCCGTCTACTTGAAGTACAGCTATGCAGAGAAGCCGGACGAGACAAAGTGACTGGGTGTTGGTCAAAAGTGCTGATTAACCATTAACCATAGATTATCCATATATAAACCATAGAAATAGTGAGTTACCCTCTGATGAACCATTAACCATAGATTAACCGAGTAAAGTTGGATCACTTTTTGGTAATTCAACCGTTTGCGAAGTGGAGAAACCGAGATTTCCCATGGCCCATGTAGTTGGGTGATTTCCCCGATAACATGGTGATTGTTCCCTTGCTATGTTGAAATGCCAGAGAGTAATCTTCAATCTTTGTGCCAGTAACAGAGATACCAAAAAAAATGCACTAAGATCTGGTATTAAAAAGTAATCTCTTGTAACAACATACCATAGTTGTCTTTCCCTTGCTATGAGTTCTTGTTTTTCTTTTTGAAGACCAGAGGTTTGTTGATTTTCAGGGTGGCTCGGTGGCTGGGTAATCTGGGAAGATGTCAATGTTGTTTCACTGTTGAATTCTCGTTGAATCAGAACGGGTGGCTTCTTGGGGAAGCCGCGATCGCAATTTGCTCGATTGGACCAAGAGGATTTTTATCAGTTTGTTCTGAAATAGGGAAATATATGGAAATATGCTAGTACTTACCCATTGAACATAGGATTTACCCATTCAATAGACAAGGATTTGAATCTAGGAAAATGAGGATGGGGGACCCCATGGATTTGACCAAACCCAATGCTGAAGCGATCTGTTTTCAAGGTCACCACTGTCATGTGACAACCTTGGAGGTGCCCAGTTGAAAGCTGATTTTCCCAGGTAAATGGCTGGTAAATGGCTGGTGTACCTGGAAGTTACAAGTATGAATTACTGACAATGCTACTCTTCCTGGTTAGGATATGGTTCCCTTCTTTGGAATCCTCACCAGGACCCCAGTGAAGTCTTGAAGAAGCCAATGAATATCCATCCTCCATTGCTGCATTATATGAACATTCATAGTTTCTACGACAATTTACATCCCACAAAAAAAATATCATAGCTGATTATCATTTTCCCCATTAAAACTGCTTTGAACTGGGGCCTCATCTCCCGTTTTGAGACCAGCCTAAATTGTATTTTTGCCCTACATTGATTCCAGTCTATCTCATGTTTTTGGTGATTATAGTCATGTCCCATTATGCAGTTTATGCATGCATACATACATACATACATACATATATATATATATGTGTGTAACCATATATCCCCACTATATTGGTTGAATCAAGTTGAATCCCCATGTTCCCAAAAGTTTACTTCACCCATCCACGAGGATCTCGGCCTACATGAAAGCGTATCCCTTTGCTGGACGTGGTGTGCTCTTCAATCCCGACTTACCTGATGGAGAGATGCACATGTATGGCGATTTCCCCTTAGCATTATTTGAAGAAGTCTAGCTTGCTAGTACAATGACTAATTGTTTAACCATCACCTTAGTATAGTTATTTGAAGAAGTCTGAGTTGTCAATCTTGGCCCAACCTCAGCCCTTGGCGCTTGGCGCTGCAGCGATTGGTTCAACCGGAGCTGTGTCTGGTTTTGAGTGAAATTGACTTGTAAGACTCTGGCTTTGCTTGAGAATCACCGGAGTTGTTTCAGCAGATTGCAGGGTTTCAAAGTGCTTATATTTATCTAAACAGAAGATAAGGTCATAGATTACAATCCAGTGAACATGCATTAGTTGGATATTGGACTATGGCTCAGATCACCCTCGTAACCCTGGTAACCCCCGTGGTTTCATGGCACTCCCCATGCTTTGTTGGAAAAAACGCAGCGAGGTTAGTGAAACCCTTATCCCATCTTATCCCGAGTATGGTTTGTCGGTCGATTCGATACTTAGGTGCTTGGGGCTTCGCCAAATACGTGGATGTCAATACCAGACAGTGACAGTGGTTAATTAAGAAATTATATACCCCAGTGATCTAGGTCAATCGGCTGGATGGGTAGAAACTAATCCTAACTAGTCTTTTGGTATCAAAGGTATTATCTACGTTCACCAGCTAAGATTTCTTGTAGGGTATCTAAGATTGGAATTGTGATATATGGCTGGCATATGGAGCATGAACCAGACAGACGCTTCGTGGAAATCGCTTGTCCCATTGACCCATTGTATCGATGATATCCCATAATGTATCGCTATGATATCCCCATTATTGTGGGCAACCCAATAATACAGCATTTCGGGATGGTTTATACAATCCATTGATGTTGATTTTGAGGATGGGTTTACTATTGGGTTTAATGTCAACCCTGGATTAATAAACCCCAAACGGCTGTTTAATTGGGGGGATACCATTTATGTATCATATTGTGACTATTTGGAGGGTACCCCCACAATTAATAAACTAAATAAACAATGGTTTATTAATCCGGGGTTGACATTACATGTAAGGGGATATCCCCACAAAATATGGCCTTATACGGTACAGTACCTCCATTTTAGGATCCTGAAATTCCCATTGATTTTGAGGATGGGTTTACTATTGGCTTTACACATCATATGATACCTGCCCCTTCACTGCTGCTTTAGAATTCCGCTTTGAAACCCTTGAACTGCCGCCGTCCTCTGGAGCTCTTACTGTGAATGGACAAAATCCTCCACCAGTTGGTGACTATTGGTGACTATGCAACACTCTAAATGGGATTATAATATATTATAATGGGATAAACCATCCACGGTACATTAGTTCTAAACCAAGTTATACTAACCTTTGGGGGCACCTTGCGTGTGGTTTCCCTGTGGACGTCCCGAGCAGCAAAGTCTGGCGCCAGCTTGGAAGAGTATGCTGGAGATGGATTAAAATCCGTGCCGCCCTGTACTTTTTCCAACCAGAAAAATAGTGATTTCACCATCAACGGTGAAACCAATCCGCAAAATTTCGATTTGACCAATGAATGATAGATACGGGTATGTCTGAAAATGGGATATACCCTCTGGTAAACCAACATAGCTATGGAAAATCACCATTGTTTATGGGAAAATCCACTATAAATGGTCATTTTCAATAGCTTTTTGTTAAATTACCAGAGGGTACCCCAAAACGACAATTCTGAATATCGATATAAAGATGATGACGAACCAGTGGATTTAAGGGATGTTCCAATTGATTTTCTGTCAAAGCCAAATGATTTAAATGGGGGAATTGCACGGATTGACCGACAAAAAACGGACAAAAACGGGATCTTGAGATGGATCATTTTTTTTAGCAACCCCAAAGTTGATGGAAACGTTGTACACCTGCAAATTATGGAGGAACCATTATCTAAAACATCCTGGAAACTGTTTGGCATCTTTCTTGGGACTGCTACAATACAACCCACAATGGCGCCCAACCCCCCAGCCTCCAGTTATATGTTTGATGATACCTCTATCCCACTATAGAAAGATGTACCAGAAACCCTGGTTAGCCAAGTTATACAGCAGATTGTAAGACCAGTTAGCCAACTAAATTCTTTAAATTCAAAGATGGAAATCCAAAGATTCAGATCAATCGTGATCAATCAGCCGGCAAATGTGTAGGTTTGATGTTGAACTTTAGGGGTGGCAATACCAAAAGGAGATCACCAGAAATGGGTAGCTATGTAAATCTGTACTCAACTTCGGTACCCCATGTTATTGTTACCACCTGAGTTGATTTCAGAGCTGCCTTTGATGCTGTTCTGTGGATGACTATGTACCATCAGCCATGTGGATATATATATATACTACCCATTGCTACCCTTTATATCTACAGTATAATATATATATATATAATATCCAAATTTATCTAATATACACATTGCGAAACAAATCATCTTTCATGAGCTGGGAATTCCGGTCTAGCCAACCAGCATTTCATTCATGGAATGACATTACGGATTTTGGACATGGATCACTCGTGGTGTTTTCCGCTTTCCGCAGCTGTGTGTAAAGCCCGTAAGCCAACTGGATCAGAAGCGGGTTATATCTCCAGGTAGCTTAGCTAAATCCCCATATTCGGTATCCCCATGTTTTTTTTTCGCAATACATCTATGTTACTATACTCCCATTATGGGGAATATTAATGAGAACATCATGAAGGGGAGATCCACGTTAGCTTCCTGCGAAGGAACGTCGTACTTCCGAAGATGCGGCTGAATCATGCTGGATCCATAGGGTTGAATCTTACAAAATCCCATTTTGAATGGCCAATAAAATAATGACTATCCCTAGGTCAATCGGCTGCATGGCCATTAATACCAAAATGACTAGTTTGACAGTGGTTAATCAAGAAATTATATACCCCAGTGATCTAGGTCAATCGGCTGGATGGGTACTTTAACTAATCCTAAGTAGTCTTTTGGTATCTACATGGGAATATCTACGTTCACTCACCAGCTAAGTCATTTTTTGCAGGGGCCCTCTGGCTGATTGGCCATGATCCCAACCCAACACATAGATATCAGCTCAGCAAGCTCTGAATCGCTGCACATTCAAGTTGTTTTGTTGACCCAACATATGGTGCAGATATGTGCAGATCTTCATATTCAAAGGACCAACGAGTGCTGTCAAAAAGCCATGTTTCCAAGGTCCTTAAAGTTTTTTTGCTTGGTTTACAGTATTAATATGGTGTTTCCTCAACAATCAATAGGTCAATGATCATACAGCATCTCCGGCGGGTGGAACCCCCGATCCGCGTGATGCGATGCTTCGGCAGCTGCTGATTTTCTTGATCCCTGTGGCCGTTCTCCTGTGGCAACTGGCAGGTGATGGGCGTCAGTAAACCTGTGGATCAACCTTAGGACCTCGGTTAGATACATAACTATAGTTATATCTATTTTATATCTACCATAAACCATAGTATTACCATGATATTTGGGGGTTTATTCACATCCAGGAAAACTTACTGGTGCTAAACGCAGGGAATGGATGGGAATGGGGGTTGCTGGGATGATTATTACTAGTGATGATGGATCATTCCTCATTCCCTACTCAGCACCAGTAAGTTTAGTAATTACTCTAATCTTTTGCTGTCAACCAAATATCATGGTAATACTATGGTTTATGGTAGATATAAAATAGATATAACACCAGCAAACACCCAGCAGAATAGATATAACACCAACAATGTCATAGATCACCATGATATTTTTTAGTACTCTAAAATGTACTAAACAGCAAAAACTTGGACTTGTTGGCAGGTATCTAAAGATTCACGAGGTAAAACTGTTCAGATAGCTTGCGCAATTCTGCCCATGAACATCAGGATTACGCAACCTAAAACTAAGCCATCATTGATATATACCCTCTGGTAATTTAACGTAACTATGGAAAATCACCATTTATTTCGTGATTGTTACCATGAAAAATGGTGATTTTCCATAGTTATGTTCGTTTACCAGAGGGTAATGTATGGATTATCATCAATGCATGCGTTGATATGTGCATCTAACCACCAAATCATAGAGATTCAAAAGGGCCAATACATGGGACTTGACCCTCGGGCAGTCATGACAATTGGAAATCCCCTATTTCAATGGAGGCTTTACCCTCTGGTATACAAAAAACTGATGGGAAAATCACCATTGTTAATAGGTAAATCAACTATAAATGGACCATGTTCAATAGTTATCTTAGTTTACCAGAGGCTTTAATGGGAAATCATCCATAAATGGGTAGGTTTGCATTGCCATGTTTGATTAGATTTTCCCAACAAGAAATGGACATGGGAGAAATAGGCCTAACAAAAACTGTGCTATGGACCAACAAATTTTGTTGTTGGTTTGATTGTTCAGTTTTCATTCCTACCCGTGATAATGATCCACAGCTGACAACTACTGTATGTTTCGCGTGCTTGAAATCACCCACCAGCAAGACATATGGTAAAAATGTCTTGGGCACATTCAAGAAAGAAAATGGAACATGGCTAATAAGCAGGGTAGAACTATACTATTTGCATCTATTTGCCCTCCACTAATTCAACATTGCTATGGAAAATTGCCAAATGATTGATGATTTGCCTATTGAATATGGGTGGATTTTCCACTTCGCAAACTGTAACGAATTCCCCAGAGGTGACCCGCAAATTTCAGGATGGTGCCCGCCGGTTATTACAAGTTGCTTCATAAGCTCATAAGTAAAATAATAACTAAGTAACGAATTGCTTATTTACCCCAGTTATTACTATAATAACAATAGTTGATACATAACTAAATGTTCTTATAAATATCATAGACTATTGTTATTAGTTATTATATAAGTTATTTGCACCAACTGAACGCGAACGAACTGGGGCAGGTGCTCCCTGGCATTTGCCACACCTCGCCTTGTGGCCCTTGTCCTTAGCTGCCTTGTTGATTGAGGCGCTCTTCAGCCATGGGGGGTTACAGATTGCCTGTGTTTCAGCCCGAAAAACGGGAGATTTCGCAAAAAAAAACGTGTATATATATATATATATACATACATACATACATACATACATGTATAAATATATATATATATACTGTTGGTGATTTTTGTTGGCATTTGTTTAAAATGAACATGTCATGGGCAGATGATGAAAGGATAGAAATATGCCAACTGAAAGTTTGATTAAGATATAATGTCCAGGGAAATTTTGGAGATTGGATTTACTGATTCACCTTTGGACCATTAGGCTTTTTGTGAGATCAAGAACAAAAAATGATACCCTCTGGTTATTTGTTACTGTTTGCAATGGAAACTCACCATTTTGAATACGTAGATGGTACACTTTAGAGGGTCCATTTTCCATAGCTACACTATGTTGAATTACCGGAGGGTAATATACAATAATATAACATGATGTTTCAAATTGACCTGCATAATCCAATTCCCCATCATCTAAAGACCTTCCTACCCACCAATTCATTCGTAAATTCAATTCCAAAGTCTGGATTTCTAAGAATATTTATTATTGGTGGAACAATATTATTTATTGTCATATTGAGTTTATGTCACAGTACATTACTATGTCAAATTCCCAGTATGTCTCAAGTAATATTAGTAGAATAACATATTGTCTGGAATATGTCATATTCCCATTATGTTTCATTTTGTTTGCCGATGTTACATCAAATGTGGCACCTCAAATGTGGCAGGGAGTAGTTGGTAAATCCCTCATATCCCGTCTAGTGATACCCTTATTTCTTCGATGGCTAACTCACCCCATGTTGGTGAGTTTTTCATCCCACATGGATCATGGATGGTTGTTGGCAAAAGTATGTAAAAGTCATGAAATATTAATTCAATGTGGGCCCCCCAGTGATGTTAGTTGGTTTATAAGCTCTAATAACTATAGTATAGTTATAAGTACCATAAACCATAGTGAAATTGGAGTTATAAACCAACTTAGCTATCTTGGGGGCCTCACATTGTTACATTCCCATAGTTTTCTTGGTGATACCCCTACCAGGGGAACCCAAAACGGCTAAAAAGGCAGGTACATCGGAAAAAGACGGGGTTTTATCCAAAAACCCGGGTTTTTGAATTTCCCAATTTTTCCATTAGTGCACTTTCCCATAAAGTCTTGCCTTTGATGCTCAAAAATCAACAATGTAGTTATCAGCATGCTGCCAGTGGTCTTGTGTCGTGCCGGGCTAGAGACTTTGTTGGGGAACTGTTCCTACATTTCTCAAATGCATGATCTACAACTTTCCTTCGACGAAAATGCTCCGACAAACAATGTCAATTTTTGCATACCAGGAACATACACAACAACTTGAATCGTGTATTTGCAAATAAATATTTCACGATGAGCAAGCGACCCGTTTTCTCATGAAATTTGTCCGTGCAAAGACCATCAGTGGGCCTAAAACCCTATTATGGCAGCCTACGGGCCAGACCCCAAAAACCCATATTTGTTTTACGGGTTCCCACGGGTTAATTGCGGTTTTTTTACGGGTTAATTACGGGCTTTTGAAAGCCGGGGTTTTATTCAAAATTCGAAAATACGGGTTTAGTACGGGGTAAATACGGGATAAGTACGGGAAAATGTTGGGGTCCCCATGTTTTCACCATCCCAGGGCATAGAAAATTAACAAATTTTCAACAAATTGCACACTGGATGTCCAAATTGTCATCTCCCAGCTTCGAAACAAAAAGGGTTGAATAGCAATAATCGACTGCATTTTCCCACTCGAAGATCCAAAGTTCGAATCCACAGTGGTTTTCAAGTTCTAATAGCAGCCGCTTTCTACGCAAACCTGAGGCCTGACCCTGCCCTTTTATTGATATTAGCTGGCATGGGTTGGTTACTTGTTAGTCTTGATCTTTGATTTTCACTTAATTTCATCGTCAGT